>Ga0209288_10000021_pt1 | contig 57112 bp, 98 predicted proteins | sample PPLLaktember2015_4_FD_187261 | JGI IMG/M metagenome (GOLD analysis project Ga0209288, IMG submission 187261) | Freshwater sediment microbial communities from Prairie Pothole Lake near Jamestown, North Dakota, USA - PPLs Lake P8 Core (1) Depth... | ecosystem: Environmental > Aquatic > Freshwater...
CAAAAAACTTTGTGAATTACCAAGAATTTTTCCAGAAATAACCCAGAAAAATTTTTTTATAATATCTGCAAAAGATTCATTTGCAAGAACTAAAAGAACTGATAAAACAGATATAATAAAAGATGGATTATTTAAATTTAAAAATTATAATGACACGATAAAAAGAATAAAACAAATACTTGATTATAAAATAATAGATGGGATTGATTATACTAATTTTTATTTTATAAGTGCTATATGGAAAATAACAAGGTCAAAAAAATATAATCATAAAAGAATGATTGATAGATTAAAAAATCGTCCTAAAATAAGTCCAAGAGCTACCGTTTCTGAATATATAGATGTATTACAAGAAAAATATAATTATAATTTAAATAAAAAAAATCATCTATATTTTGATGATATAGATGCATATATAAAAAAATAAATTTTAATCAATGCAATTATATAATTATTTTATTAAAAAGTGTATAATAAAATTTTTTTTGAAAAATTCCATATGATTTTTAATCCTATTAAATTTTTTCCACAGGGATATTATCCCTGTGGTTTTTATTTTGCAAAAATAAAAATGTGTTGTAAAATGCAACACAAAGAAAATCAAAGCATACTTGCAAGAAAGCAAGTAATGTATTGCAAATGTCAATACAAAACTTCTATATCGTAATTGACGAATAAGCAAATAGCAAATTATAATTAATTTAGCAAGTCGAATTAATTATAAAGTTAAAAGTGAATAGAGGTGATTTTTTGAGTAAAAATTTATTAGATAAGATTTTAATTTTATCAGAAGTCGCTGATATAATTGGAACAACAGAGTCTAACATTTTAGATTTAATAAAAAGAGAAAGAATACCACAGTCTTATTATCGATTGAAAAAATCTAAAAGAAAAAAAAGAGGAGTATATATCTTTGATGAAAGCATAATTGAATATCATGAGAAAAATTTAAAGGTTATAAAATAATATTTATAATCTTTATTTTTGTAATAAAAAAGTAATTGACACTTGGTAAGTTATAAGTTATAATAGTAAATGTAAGGTGGTTGCTAGCGACAACCACCTTACGAGAAACTTGGTACAATGCATACCGAAATTCCATTGTAATTTTAGTATACATTGTACCTCCTAAAAAATCAATAGGAGGTTTTATTATGGATATTTTTACAATGGGTTATGAAATCGAAGGGTACGAATCAGAACCAATCGAATCTTACGAATCAGAGAAAGCAGAAGAATTTGAAACATATCTTAAAACATCAGGTTATTACAACAGTTTCATTCCAGAAATGGAGGTGGCTGCTTAAATGTCAAAATACACAATAATATCAAATAGATATATGAAACTTAGAAAATCCCTTATGTTGAAATGGAAAATAGGAAAAATAAAAACACACAGATTCCTAAATACAGGTAATAAACTTTTTATAAGGGAACAGGCAGAAAAGAGAATGGCATTAAACAGTTTACTAACAAAATAAATGAGAGGGATTTAATCCCTCTCTAAAATAAAATTTCTGGAGGTTATTATGATTATGATGGAAAATTCAAATACAAACTTAGACCTTTATAACCAGTTAAGAATAGTTCCAGACGAAGCAAAAACAACTATTCAAGGTGGAAGAATGAACGGAAAGACTAACATAAATGCTATGTGGAGAATAAAAAAGCTAACTGAAACATTCGGAATTATAGGTTTTGGATGGAAAACCAAAACTATTAAAAAATGGATTGAAGATGGAGCAAATGGAGAAAAATCAGCATTTGTAGATATAGAATTATATATCAAAATTGATGGTGAATGGTCAGAAGCAATCGAAGGCAGTGGGGGAAGTTCATTTGTTGAAAAAAATAAAAATGGTCTTTATACCTCGGATGAATGTTTCAAAATGGCTTATACAGACGCTTTGTCTGTAGCTTGTAAAGCTCTTGGTATTGGTGCAGATGTTTATTTTAATGCAGATGAAAACAAATATAATAAAAATACAGGTAGTGATAATAAAATTGAAAATAAAACTAGCAATATACCTCCACAAAAGTGTACAAGAGTTGATTACATCAAAAAAATAAAATTAATCTTGTGGGAAGTTTCAGGAAAAAATGAAATAGAATCAAAAAAATTACTAGAACAATATACTTCATTTGTTGGCAAAAATGGAAATAAGGTAGCAGGAGTAACAAACACTGATAGTTTAAGTATTGCTAGATTGCAGGCTACATATGGAAAAATTAAAATGAGATATCCTGAAATAGCTGAAAAAGTAAAAAATGAAATACTAAATAAAAGAAATAAGGAAGCCTCTTAACAGAGGTTTCCCATGAGGTGAACATAATGGCAAGAAAATATTATTGGCTAAAACTTAATGAAGATTTTTTCAGGCAAAAAGAAATAAAAAAACTTAGAAAAATAGCTGGTGGCGATACATATACAATAATATATCAAAAAATGTTATTACTAAGCTTAAAAAACGAAGGTAAATTATATTTTGATGGAGTTGAAGATGATTTTGCAGAAGAGATAGCTCTTGAAATTGATGAAGATGTTGAAAACGTAAAAGTTACAATATTGTTTCTTATAAAAAATCAATTAGTTAAAGAAATTTCAGAAGATGAAATTTTTATGAGTATAATACCAAATCTAATCGGTAAAGAGTCTACAAGTGCTGAAAGAATGAGAAAGCATAGAGAAAAGAAGAAGCAATTAGAATTAGAAAATAAACAACAAATAAAATCACCAGCAAAAACATCAACTGAGCGTTCACAAATTTACAGAGCAAAAAAGAAATGTTATGAAAAACAGTATATACCATATATTGAAGATTACCAGAACGCAAAAAGATATAACGGAAATTATTATATAGTTTTTGAAAGAGACAATTACAAATGTGCAATTTGTGGATCTATTGATAATTTATGTATGCATCATATAGATGGATATAATGAATTAGATTATAAATCATCACTAAAAGAAAAATTATTAACATTATGTAGAAAATGTCATTCTAATTTAAATGAAAATAATAATTTTATACCTAGTGAAATACTTCAATCTATTGGATATTATGAATCTTGCAACGAATTTTGTGACGTCACAGTGACGTCTACCAGTTACACAGATACAGATACAGATATAGAAACAGATCTAAATACAGATATACAACAACATGAAAAATCAAATGAAAATGTTGTTGTTGTAAAAAATCTTATTGAATCTTTTAAAAAGAAATATAAAGGAGAATTGGATCCAAAATTATTAAATAATCTCATAAAAGAAAAAGGGATTGACATTGTTAAAAAATGTATTGATATATTTGGTGATTATGTCTCCAGTGCAAAGGAAGTTGAAAAGGTATTCTATAAATTTTGTAAGACCTGGGGAACCGAGGAACAATTTAAGAAGAATACTGGATATAAGAATTACAACAACAACAAACCTATACAAAGTACAAATTATGAACAGCGGGAATATGATGATGATTTCTTTGATAATTTGTATGACAATATTGATTATATAAAGTAAGTGAAGGAGGATTACATAAAATGTCAAATAGAAATCATATGGAGATTAAAATAATAAGTTTTGTAAATTTTGCTAAGAAAAGGTTTAATGATGCTGATTTTAATTATTATCTTGAATCTGTTGTAATTGGCAATGTGAGATATATAAATTCGGATTATAAGGGAAGTGAAGATATATGGGTATTGAAATAAAAATAAGTTATAGCTTGTATAAAAAGTATTCTGATTTACTGGACATAAAATTTAAACGAAGAGATAATCTTTCAAAAGAAAGGGCAAAGTTATTACTAAAAAGACCTGGCAATGAAGAAGAGCAAAGAATAGTTAACAATGACTTAAACATAGTGAATGACCAGATAACATATGCATCTGGTGAAATAGAAATATTGAGAAAGTTTTTGCATGAAATCGCAACAGAAAATAAAGAAGGTGCAGTATGAATTGTGAAAAGTGTGGATGTGAAATAGATAGGGATATAATACTACAACTTTGTAATTGCTGTTTTGAAGAATACATAAAAAATTTGGATTTTGAATATTATGAATCGAGAGGAGAAAAGGACATGAGAAAGCATAAAGAGAAAATTAAAAAATGTACAGTTGTGGAAAAACTTAATGGGTACAACAAAGATACACTTATAGAATACATAATTTCAGAAGGATTTATTAACTTTGGAGAATTAGAAAGAATTGAGAAAGAATTGCAACAACAACATAAAAAGGAAAAAGGTGAAGAGGTATGAAAAAATGTGATGTAGTAATAACTGTTGATGTGTTCAATGATTCTGAAAGATTTATAAGTGATAGAGTTGAATATTCTTATGATGTTAAAGACGATTATGATTGTACTGATTCTATAGACATGTTACTTGAAAATTTGATAGATGCTAAAGAAATAGAAGTTGACAATAGATATATTATTATTGCTAAGATAGAACAAGAGGAATCATATGATTGGGAATATGGTATTGAATATGATGAATATTTAGATGTAATTGAAATATTTTTAATTGATACTGATGTTTGTAAGAAATATTATATTGATGAATGCGAAGAATCTTTGAAAAGTGATGGAATAAAATTGGTTAATCCTTTTTCACAGGAAGGATGGATAGTGTGACTATAAAAGAGCAATGCAAAAATGATGAAGCTGGAATCAATATAAAAATTAGTAAGTATTTTGAGAAGAATTTAGCCAGTACCTTAAGCATACTGGCTAAAAAGAGAAAGGAAAGATTATCTTTAAATGGATAATATATTAATAATATTTGGTTTTATAATAGTGATTTTAATGATTTGTTCTCCATATGTATACTTTTTATGCTTTTATTATAAGAATAATAAAAAGTTAGATAAAAAATATGAAGAAATAAAAGAAAAAATAAAGTCATTAAAAAAATAACAAAAGTGGAGGCATAATAGCCTCCAGAAAGGATAAAATAAAATGGATTTAAAAGAATTATATTTAAAGCAAATTAGAGAAACGTGGTTTCCTACTCACAAAGCAACAATAAAAAGCAACTTTTATAATGCAACAGAAATAGATTTTATAAAAGCTGATAATAGTTATCAATATGCAGTAAGGATTATACTTGATAGAAATTATATAATTATTACTGGGGATATTGGAGAAGCTATTTATTGTTTAACTGAAAAGGCTGAAATAGAAAAGATTGCTAAATATGATATGTATTATTTTATAGGTAAGTTAAGATGTTTAAGTGGCAAAAAAGAGGAATTTCAAACAAAAATTGCTCTTGATGATTTAAAATATTGGTTTGATGAAATGAAAGATTATCATAGCTGTGATAATGAAAAATTAAATAAATTGAGAAATGTATATAAAGTATTAATTGGATTAGCTCAAGATGTTAGAACTATAGAAGAATGGGAAATGAAATTGTATGGAGATTATTATAATACAATAAGTGAGGTTGATGAATTGCATGATTCTGAATTGTGGGAAATTGGAAGAGCTACACCAATTTGCATGTATGCATATCTTGAAATATTTAAAATTATTAGCAAAATGAATAAATGCAACAACTGTAAAGATTTATTTCAAAATAAAATGATAAAAGATAATGAAAGATTATTTTGTTCGGAAAAGTGCAAAGAAAATTTTATAAAAAGAGAAAAAGAATTACCATTTTAGATAAGTTGGTAGGGATTTACGACAAACTGGAAAGGATAAATTGTAATGAAGCATGCAGAAATTTTTAAACATAACAAAAAATTTAAAGATAGTCAAATTGCGATGATTGTTACGGAAGTTAAAAAAGTAAGTAAAAAAGAATCTATAAGCATAATTGAAAATAGAATACCTTTAGGGGCTTTTTATTCTATTGACAATGGAGTTTACATTGGAATTGATAATAGGAAGAGCCATGCATGGACAGAAGAATTTAAGAGTTTAGGAAGTTGCAAAAGATGGTTGAATTATGGATTGGAGGAAGATAACAGTTAACAAAAACTTATAAGAACTTACAAAATCCTATAAATCGTTATAGGTTCGTGGGAATGTATTGTAAATCTCGACTGGATTTTATTCAGGGCTTAAGAGTCTTACACACGATATTTATAAATGTAATAAAAATTTTAGGAAAGGAGTAAGTTGAGTAATTAACAGAATATCACTAAAAAGATACTGTTAATATGTACCGTGCGTTGTACGGAAATTTAAGCCTTTGGAGCGTTATATCAAACCAGAGTAGTCATAATCTTTTTAAGATTAGACCAAATGGGACGCGATGAACAAGGAATGAACTTTATAAAATTTATAAGTTTAATATATTAATTTATAAATTTTTATAAGTTTTACTCAACGGAAGATGATGAATAAAACTAAAATTGATTGGTGTGATATGAGTTGGAATCCAGTTACAGGCTGTTATCATAATTGTAAATATTGTTACGCGAAAAAGATAGCTGAAAGGTTTGGTGGATATAGTATACCTGAAAATTGTGGATATGCTCCAGATTGTAAAAAGGATTCGTGTAAAAGTTGTGAAACTTATACACAATATGAAAAAATACATTATTTAGATAATCCAGTATATACATTTTACCCAAAAAAGAAAATTGAACCTTATCCATATTATTTTGAGCCAACATTTCACAAGTACAGACTTGATGAACCAGTTAACAAAACAAAAGGAAAAGTTATATTTGTTTGCAGTATGGCTGATTTGTTTGGTTCATGGGTTCCAGATGAATGGATAGAAAAAATATTTGAAGTAGTTGAAAAATGCCAACAGCATAAATTTATTTTTCTTACCAAAAATGCGAATAGATTTATGAAATTATATGAAAATGGTTTGGGGTGCTTGCTAAATTTAGAAAATGCTTATTTTGGGATAACTATAACAGATCATAGAGAAGAACCAAAGATACATTATTTAAGTTTTATAAGTGATAAAGAAAGAAGATTTGTTTCAGCAGAACCATTTTTAAATTGTACTATAGATAATCCATTTGAACTTAAACATACTAATAAATCTATTCCAGGAAAAATTATTATTGGTGCTATGACCGGAAATAGAATTTTAAAACCATATAATAAAGCTTTAGAAGCACTGGTTAATATATGCAGAGTAAAAAATATATCAATTTTCATGAAAGATAATCTTAAAAAATACTGGGACGGTGAATTTATACAGGAGGGTTTTTGATGGATCATTATGAAATCAAAAAAGCTAATTATTATAAAACTTTAGATGCTGATAAAACTATTCCAAAATTAAAAATAGGTCAAAAATATATTGGATTAAAGTCAAATAAAATTTATATTGTTTATTTTAACGAGGAAGAACAGAGAATAGCAATGAAAAGAATTGAAAAAAAATCTCATTTTTTAGATTGTCATTTAGATATGTTTGAATGGGATTTATTAAGAATAGTAGAAGAATAGGATGGATTTAAAATGAAAAAATTAGGTTACATACACGATGTTGCAAGTGATATGATTAATATGTTAATACAATATGCTGAATTGACAGAACTAGAAGGAACTGGAAAAGATTTTGAAAATGAAATATACAAAATCGAGGCAGTTAGAAAAGATGGAAAAATAATTATTGAAATAAAACAACAACGAAAAGAGCTGTAATGGCTCTTTTTTATTTATCTATCTTGAACATAAATTAATCTCCCTAACAAATTAATGATGCCTGCTACAATATAAAAAGGCAACAATATAATAATATAGCATATATAGAAAATTGCAAATATTATGCATATTACAAAGAAAAATAATAAAATTATGAAAAAGAAAAACCACTCCAATATATTCATATGACACCAACTTTTTTAAAAAATTATACCATATATTTTTAATTTTTATGATATAATTTAAGTGGATTTTTGCCGTTTTATCCTGAAAAAACGAGTATCAATGTATATGTTAGATAATAAATAATTACTTAATTAACAAAAAGCCTTATCCCACAGAAGGCTTTTTTGTTGTTTATTACACTTATATTACATAGTATTATTACTTGACATATATATGACCATGTGGTAAAATATAAGTATAGTAAATAATTGAAAGGGGAAAATACAATGACTAATTCAGAAAGATTTGTACAAGCACACAGATTAACTAAAATAGCACTTACAGAAAATTCAAACTTAAATTATAGAGTACAATTTGGACTTGAACTTAGTCAATTGTATTCAAAAAAAATAACATTTGATGAGAAACTAGACTATATTAACAAAAGCAATAAAGTTAATATGGGAGACGACAAATATTTAGAAGCTAACTGGACTATAGAAGATTTAGAAGATCTATATAAAGATGGCAGCATCTATGACGACGAAATGAAAAAGCTTACAGAAGCTGTTAATTACTTATATGAATTATACACAACAAAATTTTAATTTGGAGGAATGAATATGAAAAATTTATTAAACAAACTTTTTAACAGAATTGAAGAAGGAAAAACATTCGAAGATGGTGGCTTCGAATATAAAAAAGAAAATGGCGTTTTATACGCCAGACAGGACGAAAATGAAGATTGGGAAGTTGAAGATTGGGAAGGAACTTCTTCAGATTACCCAATTTGGGAAAAATTATTTAAAAGCTTTATTGATTAGTTAGCTGTTAGTGCTTATCTAACGGGTAGGCACTATAGAGTTAATTACTCTAAATAAAATTTTTAGGAGGATTATTATGATTACTGAATTATCATCAACAAATGATAAATATATAATAATAGAAAAATATTTCTTTCAAGACTTAAATCAGTCTTTAAAAGAGTTCAAAGAGGATTTTGGAATTGATGGTATTTTTCACAAAAAAGACTTGAAGGTATATATCATCAAGTCAGAACCAATTGACTTGAAGTTTGAATATGATAATATATGTGTTTGTAATTTGCCATACAATACTAGTCTATGGCAGTTAGTCGACATGATAAAAAACAGAATTATAAGTAATAAGTCGTTAAATGATTTTATGACTTATGAATTTTTAAGCCATAATTACAACTTTAAAACAACCATCAGTGTCGACGGTGAAATAATTTTGCATTTTATTAATAAGATGCAAATTAGATAAATTTTAATTAATTGTTAGTGCTTATCTAGCAGGTAGGCACTATAGAGTTAATTAACTCTAAATAAAATTATAAAGGAGATTATTATGAAAAATTATGATGAAATGATAAAAAAAGAAATTGATTTTCAATTGAGCGAAGTTGGTTTTTTTAATGAAAGTGATAACACTGAAAGGTTTTCAATGCAAATTCAAGAAAGAATAATAGCTGAAGATTTTGAAAAATTTAATGACGACGAAGATTTACAAAATGATTTGCTAGAGCACATTGAAAACTATATAAAAGAAAATTGTAAAGGTATTAATGCGTGTAATGATTCTGGGAATTACACTTGTTACTATTACAAAGAGGATCTTAATTTTGAAGATGTAAAAGAATTAGAAAAACATTTTTTGATAGGTGAATAATATGAAAGATGAAACAGGAAATATAATGAGCGATCCAACCGTGATGCTAATAAAAGCATTACGGAAAAATGGGAAAATGAAAATATCTGAACTGGCAGAATGCTTAAACATAAAAGAAAGACAGATAAGGAGACATAAGGAAATTGCAATAAAATTTGGATACAATATTGTATCCACAGGTGGAAAAAATGGAGGATATGAGTTAATAGAAGAAAAATTAACACAAGATGAATGGATAAGGTTGAAAGAAAAATTGAATAATGATTTATATGAAAAAGTAAAAAGGATAATTGAGAGGGTTTAAACTCTCTTTTTTTATTAAATCACCAATTCACGTGAACTACCCTCCACTTTAGAAGTGGGGGCTTCGTTTTGTATTAGGAAATTCTAATACGGACAGGCGTATCCACTTCGCCGCTACTGTATAGAGTCTTAAGACTCACAACACTACTTTTTTTTAATATATTTAATGCCCCATTTACATCTGCATTAATTAATATACCTTTTTTTGTTTTATACAATCCACGTTTTATCCTTCTCCCAGAAAATTTATATTCAATTGGATTGTCTTGATTATATTTTGGTATTTTATCATTATCAAGAAAACTTGCTTTACTGGTATAAGATTCTTCTTGTAACAATTAATTCTTGATTTAGATGTTTAAAACTAGGAAGTTTTAATTTTTTATTATTCAATTAAAATCACCTCATTTTTTTAAAAATTATAACATATTTTATGCAAATCCAATCTAACAAAACTAGTATTATGTTAGATTAAGAAAAGTATATCAAACTATCTATTTTATTTGGCTTGCTATACTTTTTTATTTTTAATTTTAAATTAGTGGGAAAATAATCTAACATATGATATAATATTAATATATTAAGTTAGGTTAATAAAATTTGAGGAGGAAATTAGTATTATGGAAATAATTTTAATAAAAAATAACAAACACAATAATTACACAAGAGGAATAGAAATATTTGATAAAAGTGGAATATTACAAGCTATAGTATTTAAAATAAAAGGAATTACAAAAAGAAAAAGGCATCAAGGTGAAAATTTTTGGGATATATTTTTTATATGTTCAAAAAAAGAATTATTAATAGAAAAAATAATTGAAAATAAAATAAATCAACCATTTATACTAGGGAAAAGAGATGGTTTAGAAATAGGATTTAACTTAAGAGAAAAAATAGATGGAATATTAGGAACTGAATATATTGTAAAAAAAGAATTAGATTTTGATTTAGTAGAAGCAAAAACTTTAGTTGAAGATGTTGAAAACTGTGGGATACTAATAGAAAATGTTTTTGAAATAAAACAAGAATATGAAAATTTAATAATATCCTTTAAAAAATCAGGAGGATATATAGATACAAACTTACAGTTATTTCTTGAAAAAATTTATGAAATGGAAAGTAAACTAAAAAAATAAAATAAATAGGTGATATTATGAATTTAAAAGAATTTTACAATAATGGTTCAGATATTTTTGAAATAATTGAGCATGAAACAGAAAAGCTTATATGTAAAGTAAATGTTGATAGGAAAAAAAACTTTGATTTAATACAGATTGAAAAAAATGTATACAGAATTCTTTCAGTAAGTACTATTTCAGAAAATATATTTAGTGTAAAAAAGATAAATTTTAATTTTAAGCCAAAAGTTTTATATCATTATAGCAATGTTTTTCATTGCCCTTATTGTAATCATAAAAGTATTAGAAACGATACATTTGGACGTTGTTATATTTGCAAAAGCAAATCAAAGTTAGAAAAAATTGCACTTAATATATGTATGCCTCAGGTAATTCATAGTTTTGAACAAGAGCAAATAGATACAATTAAGGCATTAAGAAGGAGGATACTAAATATTTATATAAACAATAAAATAACTCCTTATCGTAAAGCAAGAATTATGAAATGTGAAAATATCATTAAAAAACATGTACCTTTGAAAAATCAAATTAACTTGAAAGATATATTGAAAAGGAGTGTTTTTGATGAATACAGTTGAACCAATCAGGGATAAAAATAAAATAAAACTGATGAAAGTTGTGTTAAAAAATAAAAGTATAAGGAATTATTTATTATTTACAATTGGAATAAATACCGGTCTTAGAATAAGCGATTTATTAAAATTAAAATTATCTGATGTAATGGATCATAAATGCAAGGTTAAAGATAGTATTTATATTAGAGAGAAAAAGACAGGTAAAGAAAAAGTATTTAGGCTAAATAAAACTGCAAAAGAAGCTATAAAAGAATATATTGATTCTGCTATAAAAGAGTATATTGATTCATTAGATAACTACGGCTTAGATTGGTATTTATTTAAAAGTAAAAAAGGTGTAAATAAACCAATCAGCCGAGTACAGGCGTATGATATCTTAAATAATGTTGCCAATGAAGTTGGAATAAAAGATAAAATTGGTACTCATACATTGAGAAAGACATTTGGTTATCATGCCAGAATGAAAGGAGTTGGGATTGAAATATTGCAGAAAATATTCAATCATTCTGCACCGGGAATAACAATGAGGTATATTGGCATACAGCAGGATGAAATGGAAGAGGTATATCTGGATTTAAATTTGTGAATTGAAGGAGGAAATTAAATGATTATAAAATATATAAAAAAACCTGTTGAAATTGAAGCTATGCAATGGTTTGGAGTAAATCATACTGAATTCAAATCCTTTTACAAAGGTAAATATTCAATAATTAACAACATAACAAGCCATTATGATGAATTAGAAATAGAAACACTTGAAGGAAATATGATGAGAGTTAAAGTTAATGATTATATAATAAAAGGGGTATTAGGTGAGTTTTATCCTTGTAAACCAGAAAAATTTGAAAAAACTTATGAAATTGCAAAATAATTTTAATTAAACAAAATAAAATTTTGGATAGAAAGGAATAACAAAATGAAAAATTTAAAAGATGAAACATTAAAAAAGATCGACGATGTATTTCGAAATGAAGAATATATTGAAAACGAAATGATTAACGAAATAGGAAGGCAAAAATTAAAAGAAATCGGAGAAGAATACAAGAAAAGTAAGTATTAATTGTTAATTTACCAAATATTTAAATTAATAATTAGACAAAATAAAGATTTTGTATTGAAAGGATAAGAAGAATGGACAAAGATAAATTAAAAGAATTAAATTTAAAATTGGACGAACTAAACAAAAACATTGCTGAAAAAGTTTTAGCAGAGGCAAAAATGAAAGCTCCAATAATACCAAAAAATTATAATTGCCCTGAAATTAATTTAGCAGAAAATATGCATAGACATAAATTACTTAAATTTGCTTTTGAAAAAGCTATGGATGATATGAGAAATAGTTTTTTTGATAAAGCCTTTTGTGAAGATGATTGCACAACATCAGCAACAACAGAATTAAACAAAGATGCAATAAAAGAAATGATGAATAATTTAGAAAATATAAAAAAACCTGCGATAATTGAAATACTTGTAACTAAATTAGTTATAGACATAAAAACTGTACAGATATTACATGACAAATATTTGTGTATGAATCCAATTGTATATCAATCTTTGAAACAATCTTTGAAAAATACCGAAGATAAAATTATTTCAACACCTTTTGGAGCACCTGTTTTTGAAGGAGAAGAAGCAGACAAGAGGAATGAAAACAATATGAACATAGACAGAACTAAATATTTAAAAAATGAAGTTAATAAAGATTTTTTAATAATGGTACGTAATTTATTTGATAAAGAAATATGTGATATAAAAACTGGATGTAAAAAGCAATATACACCTAATCAGTTAATACAATTACATAGGCAATTATATTTAAAAATTGCTTATAATTTAGAATTAAAAGAAAAGTATAGTGAAAATAATGAAAAATAAAGTGTAAGGTTTTAGATAAAGCTGAATAGGCTTTATTTTTTTGAAAAAAAAATTATAACTTAGTTTAAATTATATTGCAAAATAAAAACATAATAAATATAATTTAGTATCTTTTAATTTTACACAATGTAACAGTATTGTAATAAGTTACATTACAGCAATAGAGATTGATTAAATAGATTCTCAGTATAGATTGAGTATAGTTTAAGTATAGATTTGTATATAGATTGAGCATAGATTGAGTATAGATAAATTATAGTTGAAATATAATTTATTTTGCTCTATGATTACAATGTCGGTAAGAACGACAAAATAAAATACAAGATATCTTATAATAAAATGTCAAGGGATCTCCCCTTGTTTTTTTGAAAAAAATATGAATATATTAATATGGTGTGAAAGATGCAGGACAATTAGTTTGATTTGGTCGCTAAGATGTCCTTTTTGTATGCAAGAAAGAAAATTTGATATTGATATTAAATTAGATATGAATAGTTTGAGTAGTCGAAAACGTAAAAAAATGAAATAAATTACCATATACTCAACTTAAGTATGGAAATATTTGTTAATCAAAAATATTTGTTTAAATTTATTTATTTTAGTGAATTTGAGAGAATATTTTTAGTTAACAAAACATGACTTGTATATATGGTAAATGTGGAGGTATTTTAAAAATGAGTAATAATTATAATATATATAAATTTGTCGATAGTGAAGAAAATATATTATATATAGGCAAGTCAAAAAACATAAAAGAAAGAATATATAATCACTTTTCAATTTCACATCTTCCAGAAGAATGCTTAAAGTATTTATTTAAAATTGAATACATAACAGTAGAAAGTGAATACGAAATGAATTTAATTGAACAATATTTAATTTCTACAATAAATCCTAAATATAATACTGTATACAATATAAAACAAAATTATAAATATATATATTTAAATAACTTAGAGTGGAAAGAACTTAAAAGAGATAATAGTTATTTAAAACAATTAGAAATTAAATATTTAAAATTGAAAAATATTAAAGAAGAATTAGAAGAAAAAAACCAAAAAATTAAAACAGAATTAGAAGAAAAAAACCAATTATTAGATAAATATAAAAAAATGCAAGACGAAAATTGCACAGAAATGAGTGATTTGTATCAAGAGCTTGATGAAAAAAATGGAGCTATACAAGCATATGAAAAAATATTTGAAAATATTAACATCAAAACAACAAATTGAATGAAAAAAATATTTAAAAGATGGTGACCAAAAATAAGAATGAGGATGTGGGAAAAAGTTACATGTGTCTGAATTTTAGTTATAGATTAAAAGTAAAAAAAAATATTACCGGACACAAACCGTTTGAGGATGTGAAAAATAATTGAAAGTTTGATAATATATGGAAATAGTTGAACCGATTAGAGATAAAAATTTAATTTATAATATATATGATTATCTTGAAAACAAAAAAAGAATTGGAGTAGCGGAAAAAAGGGATTATGTATTAGTTTACATTGGATTTAATACAGGATTAAGAATAAGCGACTTATTAGAATTGAGAAAATTTCAATTTTTAAATAAAGAACATTTGATTTTAAGAGAAAATAAGACGAAAAAGTTAAGAAAAATGATTATAAAGCCAAGAATGAAAAAGGTTATAAATGATTATATAGCTTTGAATGATATTAAAGATTACTTATTTAAAGCAAGATATAAAAATACTAATATATCAAGAAAAACGGCTTATGACATTATGAAAGACATTGAAAAAAAGTTTAATTTAAAAAATATTGGTACACATACATTAAAAAAAACTTTTGGATATCATTTTTTTAAAGATACAAATAAATTTACAATATTACAAAGATTATTTAATCATGCTAGCGCTGAGGAAACATTAAAATATATTGGAATTAATCAGGATGAACTTGATGAAGTTTTAATTGATTTTGAAATATAGGTGAATAAATGAAAAGAAATATAAGACAATTTAACAAAGATTTTGCTAAAAATAAAAAAAAAGACAGGAACAAGCTAAAAAGAAAGCTTTAAAATTAAATTATAAACAGGAATTATTTTGCCAATACTTTATAAAAAATAGAAATGTAATGATTTCATATATGAAAGCTTATAACTGTAGTAAAGAAGTTGCTTTAAAAAATTCATATAAAATCATGGATATTTATGGAGTTCAACAAGAAATAAAAAAACTTAAAGAGCAAAAAAGAAAAGCTATAATACTTGATGAAAATGATATTGTTGAAAAATATATGAATATAGCATTTTCAGATATGACGGATTTTGTTGAATGGGGTAATGAAGAATCTTTAAATTATGTAAAATTTAAAAATAGCGATATTGTGGATGGTGGAATAATACATGAAGTAAAACAAGGTAAAGATGGAATAAGTGTTAAGCTTGAAGATAGACAAAAAGCTCTTGATTGGTTATCTAAATTTTTTGAAATGAATCCAGAAAGTAAGCATAGAAAAGAATATGATAAAGAAAAATTCAGATTAGACAGATCCAAATTTGAACATACAAAGAAAATAGACAATAAGAAAATTGAACTTGAAGAAAAGAAATTGAATACTGATACAAAAAATGAAGACCAGCAAAAAAATATTGATTATTTTGTTGATAAATTATTAGGCAAAAAAGAAGAATTAAATAACTCAAATGAATAATGAATTTGATATAAAAGCATTTTCTCCTAAACAATTAGAATTGTTAACTTGGTGGAAACAAGATGAAAAAGATATACTAATAGCAGATGGAGCAATAAGAAGTGGAAAAACTATTTCTATGATTTGCTCTTTTTTAGTTTGGTCTCAAAAAACATTTAGAAATAAAAATTTTATTATAGCTGGACAAAGTATAAATAGTTTAGAAAAAAATGTTATAAATCCATTAATGGAAATATTATTATCTTTAAATTTAAAATATGTTTATAATAGGTCAAAAAATTATTTGATAATTGGAACAAATATTTATTATATGTATGGTGCTAGTAATGAATTAAGCTATAAAGCTTTGCAAGGATTAACGGCAGCAGGAGCACTTGCGGATGAAGTAGCATTATTTCCACAAAGTTTTACTGAACAAATGACTTCAAGGTGTTCAGTTGAAGGAAGCAGAATATTTTTTAATTGTAATCCTGCTGGACCTTATCATTATTTTAAAACTGAATATATAGACAAAGCTGAAGAAAAAAATATATATCATCTACATTTTGTAATGGATGATAATTTGACATTAGCTAAAAGAACTCGAGAAAGATATGAAAAACAATATTCTGGAGTTTTTTATAAAAGATATATTTTAGGTCTTTGGGTAGTAGCTGAAGGAATAATATTTGATATGTTTTCTGAAGATAAGCATTGTGTAGATACTAGAGATTTAAAACTTTCAAAATATTATGTTAGTTGCGACTATGGTGTTTATAATGCTTTTACATTAGGATTATTTGGATACGAACTAAAAAAAAATAAGTGGTATATGACCGATGAATATTATTATTCAGGAAAAGATGAATTAAAACAAAAGGATAATGAAGAGTATTATAATATTTTAGAAAAATTTATAGGTAATAGAAATATAATTGGAATAATAATAGATCCTTCTGCAAGTAGCTTTATAGCAACAATTAAAAAAAGAAGTAAATATAATATTATAAAAGCTAAAAATGATGTACATGAAGGTATTGAAAACACATGTAGTGCTTTAAATGAAAATATAATTAATTTTGATTATAAATGTAAAAATATGATAAGAGAATTTTATTCTTATTCATGGGATGAGAAGGCTATTTTGAGAGGTGAAGAAAAGCCAATTAAACAGAATGATCATATGTGTGATTTACTTAGATATATGATAAATACAATTATTTATAATAAAAAAATATTAGGTTGGAAATAGAATTACAGTTGATATATGCGACCATGTCTGATAAAATAAGATACATAATTGATAAAAGGAGAGTATCAGATATGATTAAATATGATAATGATAATAAATTTGCATATTTCAACAATATAAAATTTATTAGAGATGACAAGACTGGATATTATTTAAGCACAACTAAAGTAAATAATAAAAGAATAAGACTTCATAGAGCAGTATATATTTTACATAAAGGAGAAATACCAACTGGATATCAAATACATCATAAAGACCATGATAAATGCAACAATGAAATAAGCAATTTAGAATTAATAAAAAATGGAAAACACCAAACATTACATGGTGAAAAAAAATCTAATGATAAAGATTGGCTTGAATGGGCAAGAAATAATATGAACAAAAACGCAAGACCAAAAGCAAACGAATGGCATGGTTCAAAAGAAGGTATTGAATGGCATAAGAAACAATATGAAATGTATTGCAAAGCAAAATTACATCAAAAAATAAACAGAAAATGCGAAAATTGCGGGAAAGATTTTCTTGGAACAATTAATATAAATAAATTTTGTTCAAACAAATGCAAATCATCATGGAGAAGAAAAAGTGGAATAGATAATGAAACTAGAATTTGTAAATATTGTGGCAAAAATTTTGTAATTAATAAATATATGAAAACAAGTCATTGCTCAAAAAAATGTAGGAATAAAACAATGTGGATAAATAGAAAGCTTAAAATCAAAACACCATAAAGATAAAGGTGTTTTTTTATTATAATAAAAAAGTTTTAGGATGGAAAGAAAGGAACAAAGCATGTTAAAAAGTATAGAGCAATTAAAAATATTGGAAGAAAGAAATTTAGTTAATGAAGAGGAAATAATAAGGCTTAGAGGTGGAATACAAAGAAATAATATTTCTGCAAATTTAACTATAAGTCTAATTATAAAACTATCTGATGAAGTAGAAAATTTAAAAATTGAAGTTAATAAGCTTACTAAAAAAATAAATAGTTTAGAATCAAAAAATAAATCTAAGGAACAATAATAAATGGAATTATCTATTGAAAAAGTAATCAAGCTAATTGAAGAAAAAAAGAAAAAAGAATATAAGGGCAGGAAGTATTATTATTATAAGCCTGAACAAATGCCATTTTACCAACAGCCCAATTTACAAAATAAAATTGTTACAAAACAGGTTGAAAATACAAAAGAGGTTTATACTAATTGGTTTAAGGTACTTGTTAATCAAAAGATTGATTATTCTTTGTCTAAGCCTGTCACAGTGAAACCTAGTATTCCTGAACAATTCAACATCGAGGATATAGTTGACAAAACAGCATTAAATGCTTCTATGGATAGTATAGGGTGGGTACAGATTTATATAAATAAGCAAAAAAAGCTTGATTGGATTAATAGAAATGATTCTCAAATTATTCCTATTTTTGATGAATACAACAAATATATTGAAAATATAATTTATTTCTGGGTAGATGAAGAAGCAAAAAAAGAGAAAAACGAATCTGAAAAAATATATAATGTACAGGTTTGGGATAATTCACAGGTAACAGAATTTCAAATTAAAGATAATAAGCTATATGGAACAACAACAACAAAAAATCATTATCTTGAAGTAATAAAGTATAGAGATGTAGAAGAAGAAATAAACCCAAAAAGTTTTGGTTTTGTGCCTTTTGTTCCTCTTTATAATAATAAAAATCATGAATCAGACCTTGAAGGAATAGACGTTTTACTTGATTGTTACAATGAAATTGCGACTGGATTTATAAAAAATGTACGAAAATTTCAAGAACTTGTTATGATACTTCGTGGATATGGAAGCCAGGATTTAGATGAATTTGCAGAACAACTTAAAAAATATAATACTGTTCCAGTCGATGAAAATGGTGATTTTAATTATTTAAAAGTTGATATTCCTGTTGAAGCTAGAAGTGTATTAATGGATATAATAAGAAGGAATATGTTTATACTCGGTCGAGGCGTTGACCCTACCGAAGATTTTGGCGGAAGCAATATTACTAATACATTGATAAAAACCCGGTACTCTAATTTAGACATGAAATGCTCTGATATGGAAAAGCAAATCAGGCTATTTTATATACAACTTATTGCAATTATCAATTTATATTATTCTAGTGGAATTGATAATGAAATAAAATTTACAAGAAGTCAGATATTTAATGAATCTGAACAAATAGATAATTGTATAAAAAGTATGGGATTGTACCCTATTGAAATAATAATTGAAGAACACCCATTTTTAAGAAATAGAGACCCAAAAAAGATATTGGAATTGCTTAATAAAGAAAAACAGGAAGAAATAAAAAGGTTTAATGATTCAACACATGATAAAAAAGTTTTTGATGATAAAGAAGGTGTGGCATGAAATCAGTAAATTTAATTAAAATAAAAAAATATAAAAAGTTGCTCAATAAAATTAAAAATGCAATAAATTCTAATTATGATGAATGTTTTAAATGGTATGAAATTCTTTTGAAATTAGGTATAAAAAGTGATGCATATGTTGGCAGCACAAAATTAAAATACAATTCAAGAAAATCTAAGTTAAGGAAAATAGAATGGTATCTTGGTCAATTTGTGAATGCAATGGATCATAAATGCATTCATACTATGATGGCATGGGAAAATTGCTTTGATAAATTTGTTAATGATGTGAAATATATAAAACCAAAATTGGGTACTTTGCATGGATAAAGTTGTAGGAACTGTTGATCTACTAGAAAGTGAATATGGTGATGATGAAGAATACAAAAATAATAAGATTAGAAGAAAAGAAAGATACATTAGTAAATTATCTGAAAAAAATATTAGACATGGCAGAAAAAGGCGAAATTGAAAAGATACTGATTGCTTCATTTTTAACAGATAAAGTTATTGGGTGTAGTGTTCCAGAAACACTGACAGGGTATTATGATTTATGTGATTTGGAAAAGCAATATCTTGTTTCATCTTTACAAATTGATTTAAATTACAATATTGTGAAAGCTAATATAGATGATTTGATTGAGATAATTAATGAATGAGGTGATATGATGCAAGAAAAATCATGTAAAACATGCAACAACAACAAAAATAATTCATGCAAAATAAAAAATCAAACAATAGAAGGCGACGCGAGCCAACAAGGCTGTGGAGATTGGGAAGAAAAAGAAATTGAAACTAATTAAATATGAGGTGTAGTTTGTGGCTATAATTGAAAGAGATGATATGAAAATTAATTTTCATGGTAAAGAAATAGACCTTTCTTTTGCTAATGAAATTACTATAAATAAAAAGCAAGGTTATTTTGATGAAGTTTCAGTAATTATATATTCAGATAATCAATATATAAATATAGATGCTGGCAATATATATGTAAAATATAAAGGTAAAAAATATATGTTAACTGAAATTGATGAAAGTGAAAATAAATAAATTAAATAAGTTAATATAAGACCTTTATAGGTCTTTTTTTATGTAATAAATTCGCAATTATGCGTAAAATAATTAACCTTACCTGGACTAGACCAGGTTAAAAAATGTAGAGGGAGCAAATTTAATGAAAAGAGAATTTTTACAAGAATTAAAGTTAGAAGATGAAGTTATAGAAAAAATAATGACTGAACATGGAAAAACCGTTAACGGAGTAAAGAAAAAGTTAGATGAAAGTGAAGAAAAGCTAAAAGCTACATCAGAGAAAGTAACAAGTTATGAAACACAGTTGGAAGAAACAAAAAAACTTCTTGGAGAATCAGAAAAATTTAAAGAAGAATCAGAGGAATTTAAAACAAAATATTCTGATTTGGAAACTAAATTTAATTCTGAAATTGAATTAAAAAATAAAGAAATTGAAAATGTATTAATTAAAAGTTTGGTAAAAGAAAGTCTAGTTGGGGCAGGGGTAAAAAAAGAAAATGTTGACTTGTTAATGCCTAAAATAAATTATGATGGTTTAAAAAATGATAATGAAAAATTGGTTGGTTTTGATGCTCAATTAGAGGGTTTTAAATCAAGTTATGTTGATTTATTTCCGACAAAAGAGAACGCTCAAGATATCAAAACAGGTCAAAATAATGACCCTGCAACAAGTGGTGATATAGACCTTTCTTTTATGGACAAACTTTAAAAGATTGGAGTGAAATAATAAATGGCTTATAACAATAGTATTGCGTATGCTTCAAAATACGTAGAAATGTTGGATAGGGTATATAAAGCAGGCTCAGTTACAAGTATTTTAGAACCAGCTGCAAATTTATATAGGTTTGATAGTATTGATGAAAAAACTGTGTATATTAAAACTTTATCTGCTGAGGGTCTTGGAACTTACAACAGGAGCACCGGGTATGATGATGGCGATTTAACAATCACATGGGCTTCTCACACTTTTAGTCAGGATAGAGGTAAGAGGTTTATTCTTGATACACAAGATGAAAAAGAAGCAATGATACAAATGGCAGAGGTAGGAGCTGAATTTCAACGTGTTTATGTAAATTCAGAAGTTGATTCTTACCGTTTTGAAACACTTTGCACAAATGCAGGAAACACAGCTACAGCAGCATTAACTTATGATACTGTTATAGCTGCAATTAGAACAGCAATACAAACACTAGACGATGCAGAAGTTCCACAAGACCAGAGAATTTTATTTGTTAGCGCGTCGATTATGCAAGCAATGGAAGATTCAGGAGAATTTTTCAAAACAATAAATGTTGCTGCTAATAATGGAACAATTGATACAACTATTAAATCATTTAATAATATGCCTGTTCTCCAAGTGCCTTCTGGAAGATTTTATAACGATTTTGATTTTAGTGCTACAAATGGTTATAGTGTAGCTGCTGGCGGAGATGCTTTAAACTTTGTATTGGTTTACAAACCTGCTACTATGGCAATTATAAAATACAAAACAAGTAATATTATAGATGCAGCAGCAAATCAAACAGCGGATGGATATATTTTAAAATACAGGATTTACCATGATTGTTTTTGTCCTGCAAATAAGGTAGATGGTATATATGTTCATAAAGCTACTTAATAAAATCTAGTAAGTAAATTTATAATTAAAATAAATCAAGGCAATATTAAGGCTTAAACAGTCTTTTTTTATTGCCTTTTTCGTATAAAGAGGTGAAAAATTTGGCTAATACATTTGAAGGAAAACTAGATAGTATTGGTGAGGGTCTATCTACTGTAGATTCAACAGCTTCTACTATTGCTTCCACAGCTGTTGTTTTGGGAAGCACTGTAACAGCACAGTCAACAGCTGTAAGCACAATCGGCAGCAGTGCGACTGAAATTTCAACGGCTGCAAGTACAATTGTTAGTACAGCAACACAATTAGATAGTGTTGGCACACAGGTAGATGTTAACGAAAGCAAAATAGATAGTGCTGCTACTCAGGTAGGTAGTGTAGGCACGTTGACAAGTACAGCTAATAGCAAAGCCGATAGTGTTGGTGTAGCTAATAGCACAGCTCACAGCACTGGTTTAAGCGCTACAAGTTCAGGAGCTACAAGCGTTGGAACACAAATAAGTACAGCTGATAGCAAAATTGATAGTGTTGGCGTAAAAGCTTCCAGCGTTGGAACATTAGTAAGTACTGCTAATTCAAAAATAGATAGTATCGGCGTATTAGAAAGCACTATAAATAGTAAAGCAAGTTCAATAGGAGTTTTACAAAGCACTGGAAATTCTAGTGCAGTAAGTTTAGGTACTTTAGTTAGCACTGGAAACTCAAGTGCTGTTTCTGTAGGTACACAAGCAACAAGTATAGGTACATTAGTTTCAACTGCAAATAGTAAAGTTGACAGCGTTGGCACAGCAACAAGCACCGCTAGTAGCACTAATTTAAGTGCAATTACAAGTGTTGGAACTCAGGCTGGCTCGGTTGGTACATTAGTCTCAACTGCGAATAGCAAAGTTGACAGTGCTGGTACAGCTTCTAGCACTGCGAACAGTACTAACCTTAGTGCTGTTGTTTCTGCTGCGACTGCATCGAGCACAGCAAATTCCACTAACTTAAGTGCCGTTAGTTCGGTAGGAACAGCTACAAGTACAGCGGATAGTACTAATCTAAGTGCTGTAACCAGTGTAGGCACTCAAGCCGGCTCAGTCGGTACATTGGTTTCAACTGCAAATAGTAAAGTAGATTCAACGGCGGTATTAATTTCAACACTAGAGTCAAAAATTGATTCACACTTTGTTGTGACAAATAGTAAAGTTGACAGTGTTGGGGCTCCATAAAAGCAGTATAAAATAATTAAGGATAGGCATTTTGCCTATCCTTTTTAAATAAAGGTGATATATGGTTATAGTACACATAGCTCCATTTGCACCAACATTGTGTGGACTTTACGAACATGCAAGAGATATGGCAAGAGCAGATATAGAAGGTGGCAATCAAGTCATATTTGTAGATGCAGGAGTTAGCGTCAATGGAGTTAGACAAGAAGGAAAAATAAATGCAGTAGATGATAGGGCAGGATTTAAATTGGAAACTGCACACCCTGACATGATTATGCAGGCTGATATTATAATTCAGCATACTGGCTGTAATGATATCTGGACAGTTAAAACACAAGCACCTATATTTTGGGTTATACATGGTCGTCCATTAGCTTGTTTTAGACCAGAAACAACAGGAAAAACAAATAGTTATAGTCTATATTCAGATTTATCAAAATGGCCGAGAGCCAAAAAGATGATTTATTTTTGGCCTGAATTTAAAGAACATTGGAATGTTTGTATAGAGGAATCAAAACATTTAATCTTTGACTATCCTGTTGTAGATGAAAACAGGTTTAATGTAGATTGCAATATACATACTTTAGAAAATCCAGGTAAATATAATTTTTTGGTTTGTGATAGTGCAAGAGAAGATGTTGACTTATATGAAACTGTTGTAGGTTGCATAGAATCTGCTAAAAAGTTTCCAAATCAATTTAAATTCCATTTTTATGGAATTGACCACCCTATACCAAATTGTTGGAATATAGTTTTGGAAAAATTAAAAAGCCTTGGTGCCTTAGGAGATTTAAAAGCAAGAGTAAATAATATGGAATCTATATATAGGGCTTGTGACTGCTTAATTAGCCCAAACAAAATTATTACAAGGACAATTGCTGAAAGTTTATGTTGTGGCACTCCTGTAATAGCTCAACAGCCATGCAAAATTTCTGATATTACATGTGAATTCAGTGATATCAATGATTTTATTGAGGCTATAACTATATTTAAAAATAAATTTGATAATAAAGAATATGACAAACAAAAGATTATTGAACGTTCAAAGGTATTCAATATGAAAAACTATTATACACGAATGAATGAAGTGTATAAGGAGGTGTTGGCTTAAATGGCTGACGGAGATAGAACAAATAAGGGATTACTGAATGATATTTTAGATGCCATTCAAAACATTGCTACAAATAATATAGTTAATACATCTGATTCAAATATGTTAGCTTATTCTTTTGCTGGTGGCAAAAGTCAAAAACAGAATGGATCTGGAACAATAACACCTGTTTCTGGCACTACTTTTTATAAAATAGAATTTCACAATAGTACAGCAATAACTTCCATGACTGTTGTATCTGGTTGGGCTGATTACACAGGAATAACAATGCCTGCTGGTTCTTATGCTATAACAAATTGTACAAGTATACAAATATCATCCGGGCTTATTACTGCTTATCAAAGGAGTATAGCATAATGTTAGGGTTAGGACTTGGATTAGATAAGTCAAATACAAAAGTTAATTACCATATTTCTGTATGGGATACTACAAAAACAGGTACAGGAAGCAGTAATTCAACCCAGATTAAGCTACCTACATATAATGGAGGCACATACAATTGTACTGTATATTGGGGTGATGGAACCAGCAATGTTATAACCACATGGAATGATGCAAATTTAACACATACTTATTCTAGTTCTGGAATATATACAATAAGCATAATTGGTCAATTTGAAGGCTTTAGATTTAACAATGCCGGTGACAAGACTAAATTGCTTCAAATTGTTAATGGTGGGTCTAATTTTACGCCAGGTAATTATGATAGAATATTTTATGGTTGTAGCAATTTAACACATGTTCAGAATCTAAATACAACTGGAATGACAAGTGGAGACTCTATGTTTAGGGATTGCTCGAAACTAAACTGTGACATCACTTTAGATACATCGAGTATGCTAACTATGAATTTGATGTTTTATGGTTGTAGTATTTTAAATAGTTCAATTAGCTTAGACACTGCAAATTGTGCAAATTTTGGTGCAATGTTCAGTAATTGTACGTTATTTAATCGACCTGTTCCATTTAACACTGCTAAAGCTATAAGTTTGTTGTCGATGTTTTCAGGCGCAGCCGCTTTTAACCAAATTGTATCATTTAACACTGTGTTGGTAGAAGATATCTCTTTTATGTTTAGCGGGGCAACTTCTTTTAACCAAACTGTACTATTTAATATAGAAAAAGTAACAAATATCACAAATATGTTTAGTGGTGCTTCAAGTTTTAGTACAGTTAACTATAGCAACTTATTAATATTATGGGCAGCTCAACCAGTTAACAGCGGTTTATCTTTTAGGGCTAGTAGTCAATATAACTCTAGCGCTGTTGCAGCTAGAAATTATTTGACTACTACTAAATTATGGACAATTTCAGACTGGGGGTTAGTATAATGTGGACTATAAATGATAGTGGAGTAGATTAATTGATTGAAAATAATATTAATTATTACAAGAAAGTTTCTGATGAAGCATTAAGCAGTTTAACATCAAATAAAAAATATAAATTTACTGTAAATGAAAAATTATTGCAGAATAATATATCTAATTTTAAGAGAATTGATGATTCTAAAGCTTCAAAAGAATTAATTGATAAATATAAAAAAGATATGCATAAAATGTTTAATACAGCAAATATTGAATACAATAAAGTATTCAATAAGCTTAATTCAACTGATGATGAACTTTTAAAACAAAAAATATTAAATGATTATGCTGATTCTGGGATTATAGGGTTTAAAGCAAAAAACGGAGCAAGATGGAATATTGAAACATATTCAAACATGTATACAAGGCATGTCAACAATGAATGTGTTAGAAATTCAGTACTGGAACAATCTAAAAATCAGGGTAGGGAAAAAGTTAAAATATCTACTCATGGTACTAAATGTGATTTGTGTAAACCGTGGGAAGGTAAAATTTTAACTTTTGAACAACTTGAAACTGCCAAAAGTGCAGGTTTATTTCATCCAAATTGTTTTCATATAATTTTATTTGTTGTAGGAAGGATTGAATTTTGAATTTAGAAAAAATATCAAATTTAAGCTATGAAAGGCAACAACAAGAATTAAATAAATTAGTTATGCCTATCATAGAAACCGAAACCTTGCTCAGGAAATGGCAAAGAAGATTATTAGTAGCGTTGACGGATGAAGAAAAACAAAAATGTAAGGCAAAAATAAAAGAGTATGAGAGGGAATATAAATGATTACTCTTACAGATGTAAAAACTTTATTACAAATTTCAGATACAACTTATGATACATTTATTACTTTTAATATTCCTCTTGTTGTAGAATCTATTTGTGAATACTGTAAAAATCATTTCATAGATATTGATTATATAGATAATGATACATATATTCGTTCTAATAATGTTGTTTTTGCTAGTTCCGATAAGTCTATAACAATAAGCGATTTTAATAATGAGTTCATTGCTGGAGATTATTTGAGGATATATGGAACTAAAAGGAATAAAGGACATTGCAAAGTTGATTCTATTAATTCAACAAAATTAGTTGTATCTGAAATTGATATTATAAATGAAACTATTTCCAGCAATACAGATAACAGTATAGTAATATTTAGGGCTGATTATCCGAGGTCAATTAAATTACCTGCAAGCAAACTATTTAAATACCTTATTGATAAAGAAAATCCAAATGTAAAAAGTGAAAAAATAGACGATTATTCAATTACTTACAAAGATTCAAAAATAATAAACGGATTTCCAGCTGAATTGATGGAAAGTTTTAATACCTGGAAAAAGGTTTATTTTGAAAGAGTATTTTTGGACAATAATATTTATTATTAAGGCTGTGATTATATGAATATTCAAAGAATGAATAATGGTGGAGTTAGAATACAGGTTACAAATAATATTCCAAGTTTTTTAGATATTTTTAGAAGAAATAAAGTTAAAACCCTTACAGAAATAGGAAAGTTCTGCACTGGTAAAATGGATTATTATGCTGCTGTTGATACTGGATTTATGAAAAGCAGAAATGACTATAGGATAACCATGGATAAAAATTTGAAATTGATAAATGATTGTTATTATGCAGGATTTCAGGAATTTGGAACATATAAAATGAATGCCCAACCATTTATGAGACCAGCTGTATATGGACATTTAGCAGAAATAGAAATGATTGCAGGAAGGACAATGAGTTTAGACTTATGACACTGAGTGAATTAAAATTACTGGTTAAAGCTAGACTAGTAGCTTTATCTGGCATAACTGTATATGATGGGGAGGCTGACAGTGAAGAAACCTTCCCTTATTTATGTTTCCATTTTCCAAGTGCAAGTTTTCAATATAGAAACAAAGATGACAGGATAATGGAAATAGATTATTACAATGATAGCAATGATGATACTGAAATATTAGCAGCTGCCGAAAAAGTAAGAAATGGCACAACTGATGATGAAGGCGAAACGGTGTATGGACTTGATAAATCTTTTCAGGATGAATCAGAAGGCTTTTACAAATGCAATATAGAATTTGAAGGCGAAATAAAAACACAAGAAAAAAATACATGCAGATTTAATCAAAGATATTTATTTGAAGTGAGGTGATATAATGCCAGTTGGAGTTGTAACAACAACAGTACCAGAGGTAAACGATATAGTTCAAGGCGAGTTTAAGGCTTATTATAATTACAGGCAACCTACACAGCTATTAATTGGAGCAACACAGGGCGGGGCAAAATTAGACATAAATAGGGTAATTGACGAAATAAAGTTTGATGGTTCGTATGGCCCACAATTAGATACTAATGGCGTTCCATTAATAAGAACTAGAGAAATAATAGGCACAATAACCCTTGAATCACTATATCTAAAATATTACAATAGAAAAATTATTTCTAATTGTGAAAGCACTGGTACATGGGAGTCTAAAGAATGGGCAGGTTCGGCAGGTGGAACATATGCAGCAGAAACAACTATAGTAAATAGTGGTGACCAATCAGCAAAAGCAACAATCCCGCTATCGACAGCAAACGCAGGAATACATGAAGTATTTTCAGCATCTAAAGATTTAACAGTATTTGACAATAGTGAAACAAGTGTAGTTGGTGATTACATAGGTTTTGCAATATATATAACAACTCAGGACAAAACAGATTTGGGAAGTGCAGATATAAGAATTGCCTTCCACATGGATGCAGAATTAACAGAAACTAACCTGTACTATTATGATGTAGCTGCAAGTGCATTAACAGCGAATGATTGGACTACTTTTAAAATAGCAAAATCAAGTTTTACACAAAGTGGAACTGGAAATTGGGCAGCGGTTACAGGGGTAAGTTTCAAGGTAGATGCTGGAACAACGGCTGAGACTGTGTTTTATGTTGATTCTATAGAATTAATACAAAATCATACTTATTCCGCACCAGTGGCAATTAATGGAAGTGGTATGACTTATACCGATGAAACAACATATAGAAAAATTAAGGAATCGCTTGAAATAGTTGATGATGATTATATTAATAATATAACAGTTGTTGGTCAGAAAGGCGATGGGTATACCTTTGAATGGATTTTTGAAAATTGTCTGAATGATGGAGCCATAAGCCTTGCATTACAAGAAAAACAAGAAATTGTTTCCTCAACACAATTTACAGCACATTACAATAAAAATACAATGACAACGGTACCAATAAAAATTAGAGAATATGTAGCGTAGGAGGGTGAAAAATTATGTCTACTTTTGTATTTAACCCGGCTGTGCCTGCTAAAAGTAACGATATATTATTAGGTGAAGGTATTGTAAAAAATAATGGTACTGTAATCGGAGCAACGCAAGGCGGTAGCAGGCTTGAAATAGATAGAAATATAAAAGTTATAAAATTTGATGGTTCATATGGGCCTGTCAAAAGTCTGAGAATGTATGAAAGAAGAGTAGCAAAATTAATAATAAATTTCTTGAAAATAAATTATACAAATATTGCATATGGCTTGAATGTAACTGTAAGTGATGGGAGCAATGCAACTGGAACGTATAAACAAATAGCCTTTGATTTAGATTTTGAATCAACTGATGTCTTAGACAACGTTACATTTGAAGGGTATAAGCACGATGGAACAGCCTGCATTATAAGGTTAGAAAATGCCTTAAATCTTGGTAATTTAGCATGGGAATTGAAAGAAAAATCAGAGGTTGTGCTTCCTTTTGAATATACAGGCTTTTATACTTATGCTGCACCGACTACTGTACCTGACGAAATAAGGGATTATGTACCAACTTAAGAATAAAAGTGAGGACTTATGAGAAAATTAAAATTTAAAGAAGTTAGTATGATTACAAAAATATTCAAGCAGCTTGGAATAAAAGAGTACAAAAAAGATTTAATGAAAAATCTTAACTTTGAAAAAATAGATAAATTACAGCTTGAATTGTTGAAAGAAAAAGATACTGAAAATAAAAATATATTACAGCAACAAATAGCAATTGAAGCAGCAAGCCTTAAAAAAGATTTAGCTATTGATATATTAATATTTATTATAGAAAAGTATGATGAGATAGAGGAACAATTATTTATTTTTATTGCAAGTTTTACAGGATTATCAAGTAATGATGTAAAGGAAAAAGAAATAGATTTTGTAATAGATGTAATGAAAAATATATGGAAAAATGCATTACCTACAGCATTGAAAAACTTTATTGAATCTCATGTAAATTTAAAGGAAGTTGAAAAAGAGGTTAAAAAAAAGATAGAAGACAGCTAACATTTAAAGAAAATTTATTAATTTGGTTTGACTTTGCTGAAAATTTAACAAAGTTATTCGATGAAGAAAAAATTATTGAATCCCTTATGAACCAGTACAGGGATTTTAATTATGTAAGCTATACCCTTGATTGTGAGTTCAGCCAAGGGTATAGCTTATTTTTAGAATCAAGAGAAAGAGAAAAGAAAGAAAAGTATTGGGATCTGTTTTTGGTTGATAGAAGTGGTGGATATAAAGGAAATTTTGAGGATTATTACAAAGAAAATACCAGACAGGCAAAGCAAAATGTAATGTCTTATGATGAAAAAGAGGCAGAGGAAAAAAGAATAATTGAAAAAGTATCTAAAATAGACTGGTCTAACATAAAAGATAAGGAAATAATAATATAATGCTTATTGAAAAATTTTATATAGATTGTACCCATAAAGTTAAAACTAAAAATCAAAGTACTACAAATAGGTCTATTCCAACATATACAGATATTTCAATTAAAGGTTATATTAGCTCTCAGAGGGATATTCCTGTTGTTGTTGCTGGAAAAAAGACAATTGATACAACATATAAGTTTTTTAGCTCAACATATAATTTTAAAAATGGTGACTTAATTATTTACGATGGTGATACTTATGAAGTTGCTGGAATGCCAAAAAATACAGCAAACAAAAGCCATCATTGCAGGATTTATGTAAGAAAAATAGAGGGAGTAACATAATGCAAATATTTGATTTGTTTGGTGATGTATCTATAAGAGGCGATTCGCAAGTTAATAATTCACTAAATAAAATTGGAGATACATTGTCCAATGTTGGCGGAAAAATGATGCAATTTGGAGGTGCTTTGACAGCAGGTATTACAGTTCCTTTAGCTGGTTTAGTTTTTCAGGGTGTGAAATATAATAGTACTGTAGAAGATTTACAAACAAGTTTTAGTGTTTTATTGGGTTCTGAGGAAAAAGCAATAGACCTTACAGGTAAACTTAAAAAAGTAGGAGCAGAAACACCTTTTGAGATAACTGGATTGGCTCAAGCTTCCAAAACATTATTAGCTTTTGGAGTAGAACAAGATAAATTAATTCCTACAATGACTAGAATAGGTGATGTTAGTTTAGGAAATAATGAAGCTTTTCAAAGCATGTCAAGAGTTATGGGTCAAATTTCAGCCTTAGGAAAATTGCAGGGTGGAGATTTAAACCAATTAATTAACTGGGGTTGGAATCCTCTTAATGAAATTACAAAACGGACTGGCGAAAGCATGGAAGAAGTCCGCAAAAGAATGTCAAAAGGTAAAGTTGCTTACAATGAAGTAGAACAAGCTTTAAAAGATGCTACAAGTGCAGGCGGAAGATTTTATGAAGGAATGGCAAAAGGGTCTCAAACTTTATCAGGAAAATTAAGCACATTATCAGATGTGTTTAATGATTTTTTAGGCAAAGTTACAAAACCTTTGTTTGATTATATACAAGATAAAGCAGTTCCGTTTTTGACTAATTTAATTGAAAAATTTGATAAATTGGATCCGTGGGTAAAAGATATTTCTGTGAAATTTGCTTTATTATTTGGCGCGATTGGCCCATTATTGTTAGTCGGAGGAACGCTAATAACTGTACTTGGTGGAATTGTAACAGCTATATCTGCAATTGGTTTGCCTGTTATTGCGGTAATTGGTGCTTTAGTTGTTTTCGTTGCAGAATGGGCAGCAATTATAACGGTGTTTACAATAATCGCTCAAAAAACGGGTATATTGCAAGCAGTTTTTAATTTTCTAAAAGATGTAATATCTGCTATAAATGCTGTAATACAAGGTGATACACGAAAGAGTTTTGAAATATTAACAGAAAAACTTGGCATGAGTGCAAAAGATGCAGAGAATTGGACATCTAAAATTTATTACGCAAAAGAAGCAGTGTTAAAAGTAATTGAAGTTGTAAAAAATGTAACCAAGTTAATTGGTGCAATATTTACAAATGATTCTCAGGCTATGGTTGATTTATTGCAAGAAAAATTTAAATTCACTTGGCAAGAAGCTGTTCAATTTGCTAAAAAAGTGAATGATTTAAGGTACAAGATACAGGAAATGGGAGAAAAAGCGAAAGAAATAGCATTGAAATTTATTGCAAAGTTTGCAGATAAAATACAGGAAACAGCCCAACTTATTTGGGATCATAGGCAAGAAATAGCGAAGTCAATAGAAAAACTAATCGACTTTGGCACAGCGGCAGCAGATTTGGCTAAAAAGTTTTATAAAGCTTTTTCTGATATAAAGAAAACAGCAAAAGATACAATGAACACAATAAGTCAGATTGCTATTCCAGGTTTTAAAATCGTTGGAAACGCTTCAGGTTCTATGAATTTTGGTGGAGGAATGACATGGTTAGGAGAAAGAGGGCCAGAACTTGTTACATTGCCACAAGGTTCAAGAATCCATACAGCGGCAGAAAGTAGAAGCATTATGAATAGAACATCAAACAATAATAGTAATGATGTTTATAACCTAAATGTAACTATTGATGCTAAAAATGTTAAAGATTTTAATAATGTAATAGCATGGATTGAAAATTTGAAAGTTGAAGCTGTAACAAGGAGGTATGGATAATGCCTTGGTTATACAGTAATACAGAATATCCAGACGAGCCAGCCTCTTATGAATGGCGTGGAGCAAATACATATAATCAGCACTGTGCGGCTATTGGCAGTGTACCTGCAAATGCTGCAATTACTCAATTAAGGGCATATGCAGCAGGTAGAACAAGTGCAGTAAGCACTTATTTAGTACTCTGGAATGCTGGTGGAAGTGTAATAAAATATTCAAGTGTTTTTTCAATGGCAGCAGGTACAGAAACCGGCGGCGGGCAAGCATGGCAAACTAAGTCTATAACAGCAATAAAAGTGGATGGTGGGACATACTGGGTAGGTTTATATAGAAATCCATCAGGAGGTCATATTTTCGGTCGCCCTAGCTCTCCGGGTGCAAGTGCATACCAAAAAACTAATACATCAAGCTTTCCGAGTCTTTCGTCAATGTCTGGATATAGTACAGATTCAGGCGACGAGGTTACAGTAGGATTATTTTATATTACTGCACCAGACGACCCAACTAGTGCAAGTGTAGCAAGGGTTAGTGATACAAGACACACAATAAGCTGGACAAGAAATGCAGATTCAGACAAGCCAGTTTATAATCAGTATGTACAAAGATATGACAATGTATCTGGAGCATGGACGACAATAGCAACAATAACAACAGATTATACTACAAATGGAGCACAAAGTTATACAGATACAACAACAGTAGCAAATAAAAGATATAGATACAGGGTTTATGCAAATAATACTTCTGGAAATTCTGGATATGCTTATACAGATTATATAAGGACAACACCAGCTGTACCTACAAGTGTGATAGCAACTCGTGTTGGTACAACTGTAGAAATTACCTGGAATGACAATGCAACAGCAGAAACAAATCAGACTATACAAAGAAAAACAAGTACTGATAATGTAACATGGGGTAGTTATTCCACATTGTCAAGTGCAATTGCGGCAAATACAGAAATATATACAGACAGCAGCCCGGCAAATTATAACAAATATCAGGTAAGGGCAGACTGTACAGATCCAACATTAAATAGCTCATATGTTGAGTCTGATGTTGTAATAATAATTCAACCACCATCAGCACCAACGAGCTTAATTCCAAGTGACTCAACTGCAATTGATGCAGATAATGCTTATACATTTAGCTGGACACATAATTCATTAGATGGTACAAGTCAGTCTAAATTTTCACTTCAATATAGAGAACAGGGCGGAGCATGGCCTGGAACTCCACAATATAACGAAACAGCAAGTACAGATAATTTTGTTGAAATTGCTGGAAGTACTTTTACAAATGGAACAACTTACGAATGGCAAGTAAAAACATGGGGTCAACATGCAACTGCTGGTGATTGGTCTGATACTGCAACATTTGTTGCAAGTACTACACCAGTAATAGTTGTAACAGACCCAACAGAAATAACAAATTATGCTTATAGTAGTCTTGAAGTTGATTGGGATTATACACAGCCAGATTCATCAAATCAGGTTGAATATATTTGTAGTTTATATGATTCTAGTGATACATTACTGGAAACCGTAACAGAAAATACAGATATATCAAATGGAGGCAGTGATACAGCAGTTTTTACAACTGCATTGACAAACAGTACTTCTTATAAAATTATTTTGCTGGTTAAAAGTGCAGCTGGTTTGTGGAGTGCATCAAACGAAGTAACATTTACTACATCATTTTTAGAGCCAACTACACCAGTTATTACGCTTCTGGAAAATAGCGATATCGGTGGAGTTAATATATCAATAGAAAATCCAGCTATTGTAGTAACATACAATGAAGATTCAGCACAGGACACATATGTAAATAGTACATATTCAGCCGCAAACTATAACGGAAATGGTCAACTTGATTTGATTGATGATACTGGTGGAGGTACAGACAAAAGTATTATTTTATTAGATTTTGACTTATCTGAATTTGCAGGTGACACAATAGTTAGTGCATATTTATATTTGTATAGAAAATATGCTTTGACTCCTGGTATAGACAGCACGGTTAATTATATAAAAACTGCATTTGATGAAACGACTGTTACTTATGCCACGATACCAACATTAGACACAACCGACCACGACGACCATACGCATAGTGCAGGAGATTCCGAAACATGGGATATCTCTACATTAGTTCAAGATATTTGCGATGGAGATATTGCTGATTATGAAGGTATTGCAGTTGTAGCAAGTACTACAGATGGTTCAGCCGATTATTTTTATGATAGTACAGTTGTAGGCAGTGAACCAGAATTAATTATTGAAATATCTCCAAGAAATGCAGAAACAGTAAGCAATAAAGTATACAGGTCTGTTGCTAGTGGAGCATGGGAATTAGTTGATGAAGATATTCCAGTTAATACAACTATTACAGATTATTTGCCTAGCGTTGGAGGTAACACAAATTATTATGCTCAGGCTGTAAGTGCTTTGCCTAGCACAAAAAACAGTGCTGAGGTTGATATAGATATATTGCATACAGGATATTACTACCTAAATGGTGGAAATGGGTATGAAGATTATATAAAACTTAGAGGCGACACTTCTATAAGCGAGCAATTTGGAAGGGAAACAAAACTCAAAAAATATCATGGTAGGGAATATCCAGTTAAACACGAAGGTGAAAACAAATATCAAATAATTACTTTTAGCTGTGATTTGCCAAAAACTGATTTTGAAACTATAAAAAATATTATAGAAACAGCAGGAAATCATTTTTACAGGAGCTATGAAGGCGACTATTTCCAATGTGGTATAACAAATCCAAATAAAAAAGATAAGAGCAATGCAGCTTATCAACTATCTTTAACTATAGAAAGGGTTGATAATAGTGGATAATAGTATATTTACTGGAAATAGGTATGAGACATGGAAATTTGAAAAATTAATTATTGCAAATGGAGAATATGTCCATGGCGGCTGGATAACTGAATATATAGAAGATGCAAGTATAAGCATTGATTTTGAAAGGGATATAATAGGCACAGCCAAATTTAAAATTGATAATTCACTTGATATAGATTATTTAGCAGATAGGATAAAAATATATTATGTTATATCTGGATATGAGTTTCCACTGGGTGTATATATGCCATTGCAATCACCACAGCATTTTCAAGATACAGATGTTGTAAGGAACATACAGGTATATGACCAATTAAAAGCTTTAGAAGATGACAAAATTACAACATCTTACTCAATAGCTTCTGCTACTGTAATAACCGATGAAATCGGAACTATTTTAAGCGGTGTTGGAACATGGGCAAAATACAATGTTGAACCTTCAATGGAAGTTTTGCCAGCAGACAAAAGCTATGAAATAGGCACAAGTAAATTATTTATAGTTAATTCATTATTAAACATGATTAATTATTACCCTATATGGGTTAGTGGAAATGGAGTATTTCGTGCTATTCCTTGGAGTGAAACAAAAAATATTACATGGGATTTTCAGGATGATACATTAAGCATTTATGAACCAGATGTATTAAGGGATATTGACTATACAAACGCTTATAACAAAGTATTAATAATTGCAAATCAATTGTCTAGTTCTGCAAATCTATTCAAAGAATGGACTATGGAAAATGAAGGAATAGAAAGCCATCCATTTTCTTGTACAAATATAAACAGATATGTAACAAAGGTATTTTATTCAGAGGCAAGCAGTCAAGATTATGTCGATTTGAGGGCAAAAAGAGAAATAAGAAAAATGATGGAATTGGCTGAAGCTATAGATTATCCACACGCATTTATTACCTCAAGGGAAAATGATGGTTTACCATATCAAGGTGACCATTTTAAATTTAAAAATACAGAACTTGATATTTATGAAACTTATAAAATAATTCGCCATGACTGGAATTTAAATGTAGGGCAGAGTGTAATTAGTAAAATAAGGAGAGTAACCGAACCACAGACATGAGTATATATGATTATATTTTAAATAAAAATACTGGACAGCAATTTTATACTGGTACAGTAATAACATTAAGCCCATTGACTGTAAAATTATTTGATGATGATACAGCAATTCCAGTTGTACCTACATCGAATCTTTTTGGTGTTGCTGTTGGATCTAAGTTGATTATGTCAAAAATTGATAATGAATTTTTTGCCGTTGGATATTCCGGAAGTCCTAAAATTGATTCTTGTCAGATTTATAGAAGCACAGACCAAACTGTCTCGGTTGATACAGCAACTAAAATTGAATTTAGTAATGAATTATTGAAAGTTGGAAGTAATTTAAATTACAATTCAACAAATAAAAGCATAGAAATAGGTGCAGGAATAAGCAAAGTTTCAGCACGCTCGCAATGTTTTTTATATGCAGATGATGTTGCTTGCCATACTTCGCTTTATATATATAAAAATTCTACATTATCTGCATGGCAATATTTTCCCGGAAGAGTTTCTGGGCAATCTGGTTTTCGTAGCATAAGTTGTTCTATTGATTTATCTGTTACTGAAGGTGATGACATATATGCATATGTAGAATTTGATATTGCAGATGCAAGCAATGTCATAAAAGGTTATACAGGTGCAAATATACTAATTGTTAAAGCATTAGAATATGATTTAGCATAGGAGTGATAATATGATAGGTTTAGATGGTCTTATAAATGTAAAAGAAATATATGGAACTCCTGTAATTGTTGATATATTACCAAAAAAATCAAATTATTCAAAATGGATAAAAAAAGATAATGAATATTTGACTAATCACAATACAGGAAATAGTTCAAAAGGTGCAAATGCACTAATGCATGCAGAATATTTAAAAAATCTTACCGAATCCAAAAGCTGGCATGTAACAATAGATGATAAATATATAATTCAACATTTACCTTTAAACGTAAATGGATGGCATTGTACCGATGGTGTCGGCTCTGATTCTGGAAATATGAATAGTATTGGTATAGAAGGCTGTATGAATAGTGATGGAGATTGGTCAAAAACAAGAATAAACATGATTAAATTTAATGTTTGGTGTATGAATAGTTTACCTAATCTGGTAGGCGACAACTGGAAGAAAACAATTGTACCTCATAAACACTGGTATAACAAAAATTGTCCTTCTGTAATATTGGCTGAGTCAGGTGGGTTTGATAAATTTGTTCAGGATTGTATAAGTTATAATTCTAATTTAATTTTAATAAAAACTGATGAAAAATGGATGGATATATTAAAAAAGGTATCTCCAATTTACTATAATAGCTGGATTAGCTTTGTCAATGAACATCATACTGAAGGTAAAATGAATGTTAAAGGATTAGTTGAGGTGATTTTTGAATATAACTTGAATCAATTAGAAAAATCAAAAAAAGATTACTCAGAATTAAAAAATAAAATAAATAAACTATGGGATGAATATAATGAAAAATTTAAATCAATTGCTTAAATTGCCTGTATTGAAATACGACTTGATTGATAAATCTAATTTTGAAAAAAATCAAATAGATAAAATTCTTGAAGAGATAGAAGAGTTTGAAACTGAAAAAGATTATCTAAAAAAATGCTGTGAATGTTTGGACGTGATCCAGGTTTCATTTTCTTTATTAGAATTATTTAATCAGGATATAATTGATCAGGCATGGAGATTGCATAATGAAAAACTTAAAAAGAAAAAGAGTTTTGAAATAAAAGGAATTTTTGAAATATTTCAGATTTGCAATAGAATAAAATTACAGGAGAAAACTAATGAATGAGATACTAACATTTGTTACAAATAACGGTATAGCTGTTGTTTTGATGTTTTATTTTCTTAAAAATAATCATAGAGCAATGACCGACTTATTGAAACAAAATGCTGAATTAATTAATGAAATAAGAGATATAAAGCTTGAACAAAAAGAAATATATTCAATAGTTAAAAATTGCAAAAAAAATACTGGTTAGGAGGTATATATTTTGTATAATAATAAGCAAGATAGAATAAGAAGCAAAGCTGTTTGGGTATCTGTAATAAGTTTAATATTACTTATATTTAATAGCTTTGGAATATTTGAAAAAATTGGTGCAGATGAAACAGCTTTTAAAACTATTTTTGAGATGATATTAACCATCCTAGTCGGCTTTGGAATCCTAAATAATCCTACAGATAAAGAAAATTTCTAAAATTATTTGACATTATAATTTAGTTATTATATATTGTTTATGTAAGTTTCAATCTTTGCAGTACCATCCATTAAAATAAGGATTGAAACAATTTTAAATTACTCCGTAAGGAGACAAAAACACCATAAATTATAATTTAATCCCCGTAAGGGGACATGATTGAAACTTACATATTGATGACAAATTTAAAATAGCTTATACATAGCAAAGAAAAAAAATAACCAGGTTACCTGGTTATTTTTCATATTATATTAGTATTTTTAACTTTAGTTTGAAATATTATTGGATATTGACTATCTTTTATACCTTCTATTAGTACATTTAGCTCTCCTGCAATATCATAAATGTCTAAATTTTTATATATCATCTCTTCATATTTAGAGCCTTTTTCGAAATTTTTTACATACCATTTTCCATTTTCAAATTTATTATAAGAATAATTATCCATGATTACATGTCCATCATATTCTTTGATTATGTCGTCTATTATGCCTAATAAACAATCTCTGAAAAATGATTTTTTATTTGTCATTTTCTTCATCCTTTCTATTTATATTAAAAATATAAGTTGTTTTATTCTTTTTTAGATTTTTTAATAAATCCTTCAATATTCTTCAAAGATATAAAATTATTTTCCTTTTTGTTTAAAATAGTTAAAACTATTACTACAATAACAAAAATTATTCCCTTCCAACTTATGAAAAAATCTAATAATAAATTACCTACTTGACTTTTTTCCAATTTATCAATTATATGTTCCATTTTTAAATTCCTTTCTTATATATCAAATTTTGTCCCAGATAAATCTATTTCTCTGTCATTTTCGTCGATGTATATATTTAATGTCCTATTGTTTCCATGTCCAAGATACTTTCTTATTTTTTCTTTTCGTTCTTCCTCTGTTTTTGCCATATACCTTAAGTTTATAGTTTTTGCTGTTACTTTTCTTAGTTTGTGAGTTTTAAAGCCTAATCGCCACGCCTTAACTCTTAAAGTACTTTCTTTGTAAAATAATATATACTTCCTCTCTTCTAGTTCTAACAGATTATTGTATAACCAAACATCTTTTAAAATTGTTGCTACCCTTCTACTTTTATTATTTTTCGATTCTCTAACCAGTACGAAAATTTTTCCGTCCTGGAAGGTTAGATCACTTTTTTTTAAATTTGCTATCTCTGATATTCTTAACCCTGTGAGCTGTTGAAGTCGAAAAGCTAATTTAATTCTTTTATTTTTTATAGCATTAATTTTTTTATTTACTGTAGATAGTTTAGTAATAGTCTTTACAGGTCTTTTTCTTTTAGTTTTTCTTTGTAATTCACTAAGTTTCAATACTTTATCGTTATAATAGATGTCTTGTGCTTTATAAAAGAGGGCGAGGGCGTTCTTTGTCTGTCCTATATATTCCCGGCTCTTACCTTCAAGGCTGTTACTTTGATAGTATTTTATTCTATTATAATAATATTTTGCTGTTGTTTCTGATAGTCCTTGTGTTTTAAGATATTCAAGATACTCTAATTTAGTCATGTCCTCGCCTTCCTTTCAAAATTCGTTTCACTCATTTTTCAAGCGCTATATAAAATATAATAGCTCGCTCGCCTACTCACTCACTATATATATTATATATAGCAATAACCGTTATTTTTTTATAATGCTCTTATTGCTGTCAGTTCATATTGATATGTGTGTTAATTATTAGCTGGGTATATAGGTACTTTAGATTTTATACACCCAGCTAATAATTTAATTTAATTTTAAAAATTTGGCCCCCTAAATGACTATAACTTTTAAAATTTCTATGCTGTTAATCTAAGTCTATATCAATTGTCTCAATATTTTTGTCATTTTCTGTATTTCCTTTTACGATTTTTAAATCATTTTTATCAAGTTTTTTATTATTAATTTCTGTAAGTGTTTCCTTATCCCAGAAAAACACTTGAATTTCTATATACTTAACACCCTGCATTATAACTGCCCGCCCTTTTATGTCTGGGAGTTCACTGGCTATTTTACTACTTAAAACAATATTACTAGTTGTGTGTATTGCTTTGAAACATATTCTATAACCGAACTGGTCGCGGGTTTGCCCCTCTAATATGCCGACATCGGGCCGCTGTGTTCCGCATATAAGATTTAGACCAAATGCCCGGCCTAACCTTGCAATTGATTTTAAGTTATTCTCTATATCATTCCTGAGTTTCTTAATATCACTGTCTTTCATGCCTTCAACTTCAATTATTTCTATAGCTTCGCCTAGCTCGTCAATAAAAAGATACTCTCTTTTCAAGTTTTTCCTGGTTATCTGGTTATACTCTTTTAGGTTTTCGGCCCCTGCATCTATAAATAATTTTTGCCTTCTTTTAATCTCTTTTTTAAACTGTAATAAAAGTTCTAAAAGTTTCCTATGCTCTGTTATAACTTCACACTTGTTATTAAACCGCATGAAGTCCACACCGCCCTTGAAGTCGCCTATATAGACTTTACAACCATGTTTTAAGCACTGAAATATAACAAGCTGTATAAATTTAGTCTTTCCAGTCCCAGGCATACCGCCAACAAGCAAATTAGAATTTATATTAAAGTCTACAGTAATTAATTTACCTGTTTTAATGTCTTTTCCAATATTAAATATTCCGTCTTTAATGAGATATTTATTATCCCACTTTATAATATTTTCTAACTCCATCATTTCTCTAGCTCTTGCTTTTGATTCTATAACTCTTTTAAGTCTTTCTATTTCCTTTTCCTGTGCATGTCTTTTTTCAGTGAATGTAATTTTCCCAATTAACCATTTAGGTAATTTGAAAAATATATAATATGGCATCTTCAATATGATCATAAAAGTTTCCCATTGTTCCTCATTTTCTTGGTGCCTTTTTCTTGAAAACTCTATATCTGCAATTTCTTGCTTATCAAGAGTTTTTTTATTTTGTTTTTGTTTTTCCTCGTATAGTTCCATTTTAGATTTATTATTTTCCATATCACACCTCAATTCAATTCTTTTTCAGCAACTACAAATGTCTTATTGCCTTCTGTCTTTATTATTCCTTCTTTGTCCAGCTCTCTTTTAGCTGCCTGAATTGTCCTTTTCGGCAATTCAGTTAATTTTTCTAAGTCAGACAGTGAAGGTGCAATATTATTTTCATTTTGATTATTTAATATTGCATTTCTGACAATTTCTAAATCGTTTACGCTGACAAAGTCATCATTTCTTTTTGACTCTGTATCGCTGTTATAATTTGATTCTTTTGAATCATTTACGCCGCAAATATCAGAGCCATTTTTTTTGTTTTCAAGCCTTAAAGTAGTTCTATAATTCAATACTCTAAGTTTAGGTTTTTCCTTGATTTCTTTTACTTCTACTTCTAAACTGTTGTCAATCAAGGAATTTAAATTATTGTTATATTCATGCTTGATTTTTTGTGTGATTGGAAAAAATTTATTTAAAAAATACATTTTAGCTATGTCTATAATACTATTATTGTTTAATTTTTCTTTTGAAAATGAGTAATTGAGTAACATTCTATCAAATGAAAAAGGTAAAAGTGTAATGATTCCAAAATCAAGCAATACACACAAAATAAAATACATTACTTTATCTATGTTTGTTGTTATATTTAATTCTGCCAAAAAGAATCCATAATTGTTGTATACCATAAACACAAGTAAGCCAGCCCTGAGCAACAATATTTTACTATAATGATTTCTGTAGTGTGTCTTAATTTTACTTATAAAACAATTTGCAGAAAATATGCTCAATCCTGAAAATATAACAGTAAATATATAAGCTATTTGTGGCAATCCAATTTTATCAACATCTTTTACATTGTGTGATATGCTAAGCAATATAGTAGCAACCACACCAGTTAAGCATAATAAAAAAATTAGAAAGCCTGTTATTCTAACACCTAAATTCCTCATGCTCTCACCCCATTTAATAATTTAATTCTTTTTATCGCTTCTTCTGATGTAATTTTCCCAGAAAGAAAATTTCTAGTAATTATTCTTCCTGAAATAGACGGGTAACAATTTTCTATTGCCAATGTTCCTGCAACATTTTTTTCTATAAAAAATATTTCTTGATTTGTTAATGAAATTTTATTCATAAAAAACACCCCTTCCAGAATATTGTATTTTTACTCCAGGGGTTATATAATATCCCTAGAAGTATTATTGATTTAGCAGTGTTTTAATTTGTCAGGTTAGGCACTGCTATTTCAATTTTGTTTTAATTTCTTCTTCATCCCTTAGCAAATTACTGTCATATTCTACAGTTTTATTGCCAAGTATGATTTTTGGAATTTCTTTTTCTTTTTGTTTTCTTTTACTATCAAATTTAAACAAGTATTTTAACAATTTTAAAAGCATAATTTATTCCTTTGTGAAACTTCAAAATTATTTAATTTTAACATTTTTAAAATCTATAATTTTAAAAATATCTTTATAACCAATTTGTTTTATCAATTTCCTTATTACAAATTTAATAGCTAGAGTTTTATTTGATTGCAATTCTAAAAACTTTATAACATCGGCATCTTTTGTTTTATTTAATCTAATATATACGGCAGGCATTTGTTTTCCTCCATAGTTTTTAATAATTATATCATAGTGTATATACATTTGCAATACATCGCTTTTTATTAAATAACATATTGTTTATAAATATAAAAACTTATTTGACATGTTTTTTCATAGTAAGTATAATAATAATTATTACATAACAAGGGAGTGTCATAAATGAATTTAGTTAAAGTAAAAATGAACAAAAACTATGCACAGGTTATAAAAGCATATATTGTTCTGAATGGATTCACACAAAGTGAAGTTGCTGAAAAAATAGAAATGGATAGAGCATTATTTAATTTAAAACTTAACAGAAAAAGAAATAAAAAATTTACAATAGATGAAATGATAGATGTCGCATGTACTTTAAATGTAACACTTGACCAGATTTTTTTAGATTCAAATGTTGCATAAACAGCAAAAAGAAGTGTCTGCCGTTGCCAGGTAACACTTCTTTAAAAATATTTTATTCACAAATTTTATTATTGCAATTATAAATTAACATTATTGCAACATTTTTTTAATACTACTTTTTACAATTTAACATAATTTAGAAATATAGTCAAGTTTTCAGTTTTAAATGATATAAATTTTAATAATTAAGATAGATTATTCAAGTTTTTAAGGAGATTGAAATATATGAGTAAAATAATAAGAGTTCAAAAGGATAAAAACAATCCATATGTAATTTTAAATAAAAATTTTCTAAGTGATAAAAACTTATCATGGAAGGCCAAAGGCATTTTATCTTATCTATTAAGCAAACCTGATGATTGGGAAGTAGTTATGCAAGATTTAATTAATCAATCAAAAGATGGTGAAAAGTCTGTAATTTCTGGAATAAATGAGCTTAAAAAATACAATTATATAAAAAGATTTCCAATTAGAGATAAATGTAAAATTATAAAATGGGAAACATATGTTTATGAATACCCTCAAAACCAAGATACTCCACTTGTTGCCGAAAATAGGGTAGTAGCTCAAAGCCACGAAAATAGTCTACTCGCCGAAAACCTACAAGTAGAAAACCTACAAGTAGAAAACGAAGGACTACTAAATAATGATCATACTAATAATGATTTAACTAATAATAATATATTGGCGATTGAAGAAAATTTTGAAAACCTCTGGTCTTTATTCCCTAATAAAAAAGGGAAGGCATCTGTTAATAAAAAATCAAAGGAATATTTTTATAATTTAGGTTTGGATAAATCTAAAGAAATAATTAATAGATATTTAAAATATGTTGCTGAAAGAAGAAAGGAGTTTCCGAGCTTAGATTATAAGTATGGCTCTACTTTCTTCAACAGTGGTTATATTGACTATTTAGACGAAAATTATACAGAATATAAAGCTAAAGTTTACAACAACAAGCCACAGCAGTCTACAAATTACGAACAGAGAAAATATGATGATGATTTTTTCGAAAATTTATATGACAATATTGAATATATTAAATAATAGGAGGAACTTATGAAAAAAAATAAAAATATGAAAATGTTTGATTTGCATTTTGATGATGACATAAACTTAATTTTCAACAGCAGAGCAACTGAATATATTAATAAGCTTAAAATAGGCAATATAATTAATTTTACATTTAAAGAAGATGGTAGGATTAGCAAAAATAAAAAGTTAAAAAATCTTAAATATTATACGGGCATGGTTAAAAAAATATACCCAAATAAATTTTGTATTAACGTTGGTTTAGAAAACAGGAGAGAAACAATGCTTGTTACTGCAAATGATATCTGTGATGGCAGATATCAAGAAATTATAGAAGAAAGGATTATAGGATAAAAACATATGAAAAATAAGAAAAATTTTATGGAATCACCATTTAACATTGATGAATTAGAAAAGGCAAGTAAAGAAGTTTTTGAACTTGTAAGACCAGCTCAGATTAAAATAAAAACTAAACCAAAGTTAAAAAATAATGTACAAAAGTACAGGGTATGGAAAAATATGATACAAAAAGATTTGGCTGAAAAAATTTACATATCTGTATCTGAATTGGCTTTAATAGAAAAACAACATATAAATAGACCTCGATTAGAATTAAGACTTAGAATATGTGAATTTTTTGGCGTTAGTCATGACCAAATGTTTTTTGAAGATGATGAAGTTTTTTTATAATACAGAAATAATCATCATTTATATTTCCAAAAATACAACACTATAATCTACAAAAAGAAAAAGCATAGATTTATACATAAATTTCCGCAGTCAATTTAAGGCACAATTTTGAAAGAAAAAATGATAAATTAAATTGGAGGATGAAATGTATATTTTGGCAGATTCAGTGTATGATAAATTAAATAAGCAATTAGAAGACGATTTTATAATGCTGAAAGATAAATGCGATTATAATACTGCATTAAATGAAAGGATTAAAATCGAAAAAGATAAAAAGGAATATGATCAAGACTATATTAAAAAAATGATTATTGATTTAAACTTTGTTAAATCAGATATTTTAAAGTTGTCTACAACAACAGATGTTTTGAAAAAAATATTAAATGAACTGGAAGAAACAAAAAATAATGTTAAATTTATTTTGATTCATCCAGAACTTACTGGAAATGAAAAATATCAAGAAATCAAAAAGATATCTATAAATTTTGTGCCTCAACAAAATGAAATTCTCATGATATCTGGTGAATATTTCTGTGTAACCAAAAGAATATTTAATATTGACAATAATATATTGGATATTTATTTGTCTAAAACTAAGAGGTGTGGCCATGAATAGAGAAGAACATTTGAATTGGTGTAAAAAAAGAGCTTTAGAATATTTAAAACCTAAAGATATGTGGGGGAGTTTTGTATCTGATATGAAAAAACATGAAGAAACAAAAAATCATATGGCTATTGAATTAGGTGCTATTCTATTTTTTACTGGAAATCTTAATACTGTTGAAGAAATGAAAAAATTTATAAATGATTTTAATTAAAAAAACGAAAGGTGAAAATTATGTTAAAAGAAGAAGATATAAAAAGAATATTCATAAATGAATCAGGTGGAATACATCCAACAGAATTACCAGAGGTTGAGTTTATCCAGCTACATGAATTAAAACAAATAGCTAAACAACTTAAAATTGCTAATAAACTTAAGCTTTTTGAAACAGTTTTACAGATACCGAGTTTAGGATTTCATGAAGCTGATTTATTTACAGATTTATTCACTTACCAACTTGAAGATTTAACAAAAATTAAGGATGAATTGTATAGTGAAGAACATGAAAATGAGGGTTGTGATAATGAAAAATAAAATAATAAATGCAAAATATAGTGTTTTCAAGGACTATGGAAACATATATATTGGCAGACTTACAGCAGATATGATTACAGAATTGGAAAACAAAATAATAAAAAATAATATGAAATACAAAATATGTAATAATTATATATGGAGGATTTAGGATATGTTGGTTGATTTTATTGAACAAGGATTGATTAAGAAAAAACCAAATGCGGAAGATTACACAAAATTTAAAGAGTGTAATTGTAAACTGATACAAATAGAGCAAAAAGATAATCATTTTCTTATGTATTTTGAAAATAATAATGCATTTTTCCAATTGCCTATTTACAGATTGCCCGTTTATGGAGATGATGATTTCTCAAGTTATAGAGTTGGAAACTACTATAACATAAAATTTAAAATAGAAAATGCTATAGTAGAAAATGTACTGAAGGAGAATGAAGAATGATTACTTTAAATATTATAGCAGCAATATTAAATATAATTGCAATTGTTGTATGTATTGTTGCTTTAATAGTATTTATACATGAACAAATAGATTTACCAAATTATTTTGATAATAAAATTAAAATTATACTTTTTAGCATACTTTTAATTTTAAATATATTAGCATTGCTAATTTTGTAATTTAAAATAAAAAAAAGAGTAGGGCAACACCTACTCTGAAAAATTTATCCGACAGCCTTTTTTTATATTATAGCAGAAAGGGCTGATTATATGTGAAAATTTTATATAACTATATTTCTATAAAAACAGAAATATCGATAATTGAAAGTAACATAGAATATTACGAAAAACTACTGAGACAGGAAGACTTATCGGAACTAGAATACTACAAACATGCCACTTTTTTTGGAGTAAGAGACGTAAGTATTATATATTCAGAGGTAGAGAAACAAGTATTGAAAAGAGAAACAGCCCACAAAATGAATCATCAAATAATCAGAGAATTATTGGCAAGAGCAAAAACAAAATTGTTGGAAAGGAGAAATCAGGTTGATAATATTGATAAAGCAATCAATGCTCTTACCTTTGAAAATAAATATATTGTAAAATGTAAATATTTTTATAAAATGACTTATAAAGATATTGCTGAAAACTATAGCAGAAAGTTTAAGATATATTTGACAGAACAAACACTAGCAAAAAGGGTAAAAGATTCTGTCAAAAAAATAAAATATAGGATTAATCCGATATATGATACAAGCATAATAAACATAAATTTTAATTATTTAAAATGAAAGGATATTTTATTTAAATGGATACTGAAAGATGTAGAATATGCGGAGAATATACAAAAAAAGCAGGTATATATTATTGCAAATATTGCTATGAAAACGAACATCAGCTTATAAAAGAAATGGAATTTAATATTGCTAATATTAAAAGTTCAGAAATTAAAAAACTTAATATACAAAAACCTAAGCCTAAATTATATAAATTTATTTTTACATATACTGAAAATGATAATAATTTAGATGAACTGAAAATAAAAGAAATAACAACAGGAGATTGTAGTAATGCATTAAGGTTATTTCACAAAACAGTCAAGCATCATATAAATTATATGATAACAAATATTGCCATAACAAAAATTTAAAAAAAATGGAGAAACTTATGAAAAAATTAATTGAAAAAATTCTAATAAAACTTGGCATTTTAGCAAATGAGCAAGAAAATAAAATTTGCAATGCAATTGATTTGCAATTAGAGAAAGAAAGGATGATTAAAATGAGTGAATATGCTGGAACTTATGTGAACGATGATGGCAACCATTATTGTCCAAAATGTGAAAATATAATTTTGTTGCCAAATGCTGCAACACCTTTATGTAATACGTGTTTCAAAGAAGAATATGAAGAAAATGAAGAAAATAAAGAACATGAAAAACAAATTTTGCATTATTGTCCAGAATGTGGACTTGCTAATTTTGAGCCATTATCAAATACTGATTTATGCAGAGATTGTTATAAAAAACAGTTTAAAGATGAAGTTTTTAATAGAACAGAAAATACAATTATACCTGGTGAAACATTTATAAATGGCAAAACTTATTCTAATCAAGATTTATTTGAATTAGGTGTTATTCAAATAAATGAAAATGAAAGTCAAATCATAAATTGGACTTGCCCAAACTGCACATTTAGTAATTCTGATAGAGAAAAATGTGTTGAATGTGGATATTTAAAAACAGAACAAACTACTGAAATTATAGGAATTGTTAAAGATGCTTTTGAAGTTTTGAAAGATATAAATGGTATAGGATAATAAATTTTAAAAATAATGAAAACTGAATTATAACAATAGGCTATTTAGATTATATTGATATTATGCAATTACAATTTATTACTTTTAAAAATGGTTCAGAAGTTAATATTATTCATATATTAGCTAGAGATATATATTCCAAAGAAGTAAAAATTGAATTATTAGAAAATCAAGGAGAATGAATATGCTATAACAGATATCAAATACAGAGGTGAAATAAATGAATATGCTAGACAACTTAAATTTACAGGAAAGAAGAATATATAAATACATTAAAAATAAAAATACAACAAAGCAAATTGCAGAAAAATTAAAACTTCCGCTGTATCAGGTAAGAGAAATACAAAGGATTATATATAAAAAATTAAGAATACATGGAAGAGTTGATGTTGAAAAAGGAAGATTTAATACGATGGATCCTGCGAATTACAGTTTGAAAAATAGAAAAGGATTGGAGGCTAAATAATGGATTATGAAGAATCAAAAAAATATTTTCAAGATTTCTGCAAAAAATATGATATAGAATTATCAGAAAAAGGCGAAATTGGATTTGGAAGACCATGCGTAGGTATATTAAAAAATAATAGCTATATAGAATATAATGCATGTTGGTATGATAAAAACTATAATAATAATTATTATTTTGGATATAATGAATTATTTGATGAAGTTAAACCTGAAAGTGCATATCATAAGCATGAATGCTTTGCAGTATTATGTTGTGACGATGAACAAAGCTATAAATATGCATTGATTGAACTCGCTGAATGGATAAAATTAATAGAAATTGAAAATAAAATAATAATAAAGCCATATCAAACTATGGACATGAATGATGCAAAAACATTTCTTACTGGAGATAGAACTTATTTTACTATGGTATTGGAGGATAAAAAATGAATTATCTTGATAAAAAAGAACCAACGACTTATGAAATAAAGAAAATAATACTAAAAGATGGCACAATTTTAGATATTGACAAAATTACTCATGTTGCTGTAATAAAAGAAAAAGAAACTAATAAAAACGAAGAAATATATTATGACTGGAAAATAACTTATGCTGCAAAAACCAAAAATGATTTACTTGCATTGTCAAATCAATGCAGTATGTTAGCGCATGCATTTAAATTTATGAGACAATATGATATTAATTTTGATAAAGCATGTATTATGTATGATGAACCGATAGAAGAAGGTAGAAAGCTTTTGAAAAATAAAAAGAAAGGTACTGGAGGTTAAAATGAATTGGATAGGATTTATCATATTCTGGATAATAAATGATCTAGCTATAATTTTTGTAGTTAGAAAATATTATCTAAAAAAATATGAGGATTATTGGAAACCTTACAAAAATTTCAAAAAAGTAAGGGATAGGATTAATAAATTTTAAATTAATGGAGATATATTTTATGTTTAATAGAAAATTAAAAGAATATACAAACGAATTGCCTAAAAATGATAATGTTAAAAGCGAAATAATGGAAACTGAAAATGAAATACAAAAATTAAAAGAAGAAAATAATAAAATGAAAGAAAAATTAAAAGGTGAATATTGGATTGATAATCAAAGATTTGACTTAGAAAAGGATAAAGAAAAAATAAAAGAAATATTAAAAAACAATTCAAGCATTATTATTAGAAAAAGATTAGGTAATATTAAAATATATGATGATTTTATTAATGATTGTATTTTGTTGCATGATACCCTAACAAATAAAAGTGTCAACTACTCACCACCTACGCTAACGCTTAGAGGTGGGAGCTTGTAACTCATTTACACGAAGTACTAACGACATAAGTCTCCTTCCTCAAACAATGGTTACATTAGGCTAGTTGACCATAGCCCAAGCTAAAGAGTTTACTCAATAGTCTCTTTACAGATAGACTCAATATATTCTATACCTTTTCTGTAAAGATTCATTGCTCCAATACGGTCATCATTAGACTTATACGAGCAATTTTTACAACAAAATATATGTTTAGATTTGTTGCGATTTGATTTTTCAATATGTCCACATTTAGGACATTGCTGACTTGTATATTTAGGATTAACAGCTATAACCATACATTTATTTGTTTGTGCTTTATACTCAAGATATTGCCTGAATTGATAGAATGACCAAGATACATAAGTATATCTATCCTTAATTCTAACTCTTTCAGTAGCATTTCTTATATTGGTTAAATCTTCAATAACAAATAATGTATTTTCACCATATTTGTCAATGAGTGCCTTAGTGATTGAATGATTAATATCACTTATATAACGGTTTTCTCTTTGACCTACAGTTTTAATTTTACGTTTAGACGATTTAGTATTTACTTCTTGAAGCTGTTTTCTGAGTATTTTATATTTACCTCGGATAGATTTTATAGGTCTACCTGGACAGAAATTTGTTTTACCATAACTATCATAAGTAGTAGCTAAAAAATTTATACCAAGGTCTATACCTACGATTTTATCAATTTTATCAATTGTTGTTTGCTCGAAATTTTTAATCATTGGTATATGTAAAAAATATTTATTAAACTTATATATAAGCTTTGCAGTACCGAACTTATAAGAACCATCAAAGTATTTATTCATGCCATTAGTTTCAAAAGGTATTTTTAATCTACCTTCCAAACTATTTATGGAGAATATACCAGCTGCTATAGAATAATCTCTATTGTAAACCAGGTCATATTCTAGGTTCTTGAAGTTAATTAATGCAAACTCATGATTAAGAGATTTACATGTTTTATATTTAGCTATTACAGTTTTCATTACAGATTGAGCCATTTGAGACTTTAAATTATAAGTGTCTCTTAAATAATAATAAGTATCTTTATTAATTGTATTTTGGTTAAGACAGTTATTAGTAAATACATAATCAGATATGTAATTCAAAGCCTTATTGACTTGAATCATAGTATTATTTAAAACCTCAATTTGTTTATTATCAGGATATATTTGTATTTTAGCTGTAATAGTTAAATCCAATTTAAAACACCTCTTTTCACTAGATTAATTATAACATATAATTAGTGAAAAGACAAGTAAAATAATTAGAAAGGAGTAGCAAGGAGTAGCGTTGTAGTCGCAATTCCTCTCGCCACCTTAGAGGTGGGAGTATCCTTGCGAAAAGCCGATGAAAATTTATAAAGAAGAATTGTTTTGAAGTATATTTAAATTATTAATGCTTTTGAGGAGTGAATATTACAATAAATTTCAAACAAAATTACTTAACAATAAAAAAATACACTTAGAATAATCAAATCAATTCTAGGTGTATTTTTGAGCTTTAAAATAATATATTATAAAGACTTTAATCTTGTAATATCCTTTGGCAAATGTCCATCCCATTCAGGGGCATTTGGAATTTCTTTTATATTTTTAAAGTGATCCCAAAATACAATATGGTAATGATAACTATATTGGCCTTCTGGTGTATCAATTCCAACTATAAAATAATTTTCATACATCGTACCATCAGCGTGTAATTTACTTTTCCAAGAACGTAAAATATTTTGATTACAAATTATAGAGAACAAAATCATTCTGTGAAAATATAATTCATCAAAAGTATGATATCCATCAGAAACAGTTTCTATTTCTCTATTATTTATTATTTCTAGACATTCTCTGTATGCTTGCATTTTAAATGTGAATTCTGCTTCTAATAATTGTCTTTCATTGCCTGAATTTTCATCAAGTGTTTTTAACAAGTTTATTTTTTCAAGTTTTAGTTCTTCAATCTTATCAATTATTTTTTGCATTTTTCAACCGTTACGAAAAACTTATAAAAAGTTATAAAACTCTAATGTTTTCTTCCTTATTCATCGAAATTGACTTGATGAAAGAATTAAAAGTAATACAATCAATTATCTCCAAAGGCTTAAAATCCTGAGTAACTCTCAGTACATAGTATCTTATTAGCTTTGTTAATCAAGATACTTTATAGTTTTTTAAATTGATAGCTGCATTTAAATCCCTATCAATTTCATATTCACAACATTCACACTTAAATATTCTTTCTGATAAACTTAATTTATCTTTCTTGTATCCACATTTGCTACACGTTTTAGAACTCGGAAACCATCTATCAGCTTCTATTAATTCTATATTATTAAGTTTACATTTATAAGTTAACTGTCTTTTAAATTCATATAATGATTGTTCTTGTATAGCTTTAGCTAACTTATGATTCTTCATCATTCCAGAAATATTTAAATCTTCAACAACTATTTTAGATATCTTGGTTTTCGTTATCTTTGTAGTTGCTTTGTGTATAAAATCTTTACGAATATTAACTATCTTTGCACTAAGTTTTTTAACTTTTTTCTCTAACTTATGTATGTTAGATGTTTTAATGTAACATATTCCTTTCTTATTCATTTCATATTTTTTAGATATCTTTCGTTTTAATTTAATCTTTCTTTTTTGTAGTTTTTTTATTTTTTTAGACTTATTTATATTTTTTATAACTGTACCATCTGATAATATAGCAGTGTCTTTAATGCCTAAATCAATACCTATAGTATCATTGTAATTATTTTCTTTTATTTCTGTATCTATTCCTACTGATATATACCAGTGTAATCCGTCATGTACTATTCTTGGATTTGATACCGATATTTCTTTCTTTGTACTATTACCAATAGGCAATTTATTTGATTCAGATAATTTTATTTTACCTATATTTGTTAAATGAACACAACTTTCAAATATTATAATCCTGCAATTATCTTGATAAAAGCTAGGTATTGATTTTTTTCTTGATTTAAATTTAGGATATCCACATAATCCTTTAAAAAATCTTTTATAAGTATTACATGCATCTTTTACTGCTTGTTTAGGCACGTCACAAGATATATCATTTAACCATTTAAATTCATCTGTCTTTTTTAATTGCGTTAGTTCTTTCCTTAATTCACAATCAGATATAAACTTATTTCCAGCTTTATAATTCTTTTGTTGCCTATCTAATGTCCAGTTATAAATAAATCTAGAAGTTCCAGCAAATTTAAACAGTTTAGTATCTTGCTTATTATTTGGTTCTAACCTAACTTTAATTGATTTAATCATTTTTCCACCTGTTCAATCTTCTCATCTAAAATACGTCTAATTAATTCAGCAAGTGGAATTCCTTTTTCTTTAGCTAACCTTGAAAGCACGTTATGTTGTATTTCAGATAAATAAATTTGAAATCTTTTCATATTAACACCACCTATTTAATTTATACATTCATTATACATTAATATAGTGTATAAAACAATAGATTTTATGTTAATATTTTTTATAAATTTTTATAAGATATTATAAGTTTTGCTTAACTGTTAATCACCTCATCAAAAATAAAAACATTCCTGCACTTCCAACCAAAACAATACCGAAAATTATCAATATTGCCATATCTGTTTCCCCTGTATCTGGCATTTCGTCAACGTCAGAATTTTTTGGAGTCTCTGTAGGTGTTGTTGTAACTTCTGTAATTTCTGGTGTTATATCTCCAGTATTGACTGGCGTTGACGTAATAGTATCTGTATTTGTTGCTGTTGCTTCTGGTGTTGCTGTAGTTTCTGCTGTATTTTCTGGATATTCTACAACAACAGTTACAGCCATTTTAAATATTTTTCTATCTTTTTTAATTTCTAATGGAATAACATTTTCACCAGCTACAAGGCTTGTCACACTACTATACCATTTCCAGCAAGTTGTTAAGACATTTACATTCACCTTAAATTTAGTTATGTCTTCAACTTCCAGAATTTCTTCTCCTTCAAAATAAACAGATTCAAAATTAGTTGACACTAATTTCTTATAACCACTAAAACCATTTACTCTAATATCTAACTTTTGTACACCTAAAGAATTTCTTAATCCTTCAACTTTAATCAATTTTACAACTGGTCCTGCTGGTGTTTCTGTTTCTGCAAATATAGCCATTGTCATAATAATTATAAATGCAAAAATTAAAAATATACTGAGTATTTTTTTCATAATAATCTCCTTTGGTATTTTTATCAAAATTTTATCATATATTATGATTAATTATTGTAAATACAAATATTACAATTATATTACTTTATACATAAAAGTATTGTAAAGTATGTACTAGTATGTTAAAATATATTTAGAGGTTGAGGGACCTACTAAAATTTTAAAGGAGATTTGATATGAAAAGCGTAGAAGATTTTATGAAAGAATCTGGGATTCAATCCCAGAAAATAACAGATGAAATTCAAAATCTTATACACAATGATTGTGTAGAAGATTTTGAATTTAGAAGTTTTAAATTTATTAAAACTTCTGATCCAAAAGAATTTTCCAAAGCAATAACTTTGGAAAATTCTGAAATTAATCATAGTTGGGCTGGAAAGAAAGTAAACACCGATACAGCAACGTTGCTGTATGGTGATGAAACTCTAAGGTTTGGCGAAAGCTATTCTTACGAGTTTTATGCAAATGGCAATCAGACTTGTGACGAGCACAGCTTGACTGAACCGGAATTTAATATTAATGCAACATATGTTGTATTAATATTAAATAAATACTATGATCATATCAATGATCGTCACTATGATGAAATATGCTACACATGTGTAGCATATATAGGAGGGAAATAATGAGAAGCAGAAAAAATTACAAGTTTCTTGACGAAACAATTGAGAAACTTGATGAACTGGAAAAAATAACTCAACTAAAGCAAGTAAGAATAGTTGAAATAGCAATAGATAAATTTTATGACCTGATTATCGAGACAGGTTATGACTTGACTAAATTAAAATTAAAATAAGCCGAAAGGCTTTTTCTTTTATTGATTTATTCATATTTATCAGAAATTAAGTGTTTCTACCAAAAAAAAAGAGCTTTTACAGGCTCTTTTTTATATTACGGTATATTCATGTATTTTTAATTTATTATCATACTCTATATGTCTTTCGTTCCCTTCTTTATCTTTAATTGTTATATTTGCCTTCAATACTTCAATAGTAGATTCTTTTATATCATCATCAATTAGAGAAAAATCAAACTCTGGTGATGTTTCTCCGGGCAATACAGTTTCACTGCTGTCAATGTATTCTGTAGTATTATTATCTTTAAAAATTACTTTAAATTCTATTTTAGTTATAGCATATTCAGAATTATTTTTATATATTCCAACAAGATTATTGGACCCATAAGATGTTTTCTTCAATTCAAATTTTACTTCCAGATCGTTATAAATTTCTGGGGCTTTTTCTTTTTCCGTAACTTCTGTTTTTTCTGTTGTTGTAGCATCTGTATTTTTCCCATTATATTTTTCAACTTCTGGCCCATAATCACAGCCAGACAAAATGCAAATCATTACTATCATTACTAAAATTGTTTTTTTCATATAAATCTCCTTTGTTTTATTTTTATTTTATAATTATATTATATTAATTACAATTATTTCCCTATATTGCAGATATATTAAATTAATTAATTATTAGATTTTAATTTTTATTTTACATATTAAATTATTAGTTTATAATATATTACAAAAAGGAGCTGTTGTTGATGGAAAAAGAATTAAAAATTTATTGCACTAAAAATTATTCTATATTTAAATTTTTAAAAGGAAATAGGAACATAGATATAACTAAAAAAAATAGGTTGAAAGAAGCAATGTGTAAAAAATTTATAATTAATCCAATAAAGGTTAATGAAAATATGGAAATATTAGATGGTCAACATAGATTCATGGCTGCAAAAGAATCCGAAAAACCAATTTATTATTATATTTCAGAAAATGAAGGAATAAATGAAGCTCGAACAATAAACAAAAATATGACAAGTTGGAAATCGTGGGATTACGTAGAATCATATGCTTTAGAAAATAGTGAATACAAAAAACTTTGTGAATTACCAAGAATTTTTCCAGAAATAACCCAGAAAAATTTTTTTATAATATCTGCAAAAGATTCATTTGCAAGAACTAAAAGAACTGATAAAACAGATATAATAAAAGATGGA
>Ga0209288_10000022_pt1 | contig 54251 bp, 42 predicted proteins | sample PPLLaktember2015_4_FD_187261 | JGI IMG/M metagenome (GOLD analysis project Ga0209288, IMG submission 187261) | Freshwater sediment microbial communities from Prairie Pothole Lake near Jamestown, North Dakota, USA - PPLs Lake P8 Core (1) Depth... | ecosystem: Environmental > Aquatic > Freshwater...
GTGAACCCCTCGATATATGATAGCATCATGGCCGGCCGGTACATTTCGGGAAGACCGGCAATGGCCCTGATAAAAATGATATCTATAAATGATTCGTCGACCGGAGGTGAATTCTGCTGGTTATCCATCGTCGGCGCCGGACTGAGTGGCGTCCTTGGGTAGGTATTGTCCTCGAAATTATCCTCATTGGCCGTATCAATCTGAAATCCGTATGTTTGAAAGCGGCCAAAGAACCTCCTGGTCAGAATGGTATGGAGCCATATTTTGGAACTTTCCTCCTTAATAGAATGTTCCCATGATTGAAAAGCCTCGGCCATTGCCTCACGCATCAATTTGGCGGCATCACGGCCGTTCTTGGTTAATAATAAGGAAAGTTGCAGCAGGAATTCAAAGTTGAGAAGGATTTTGTCTTTGAAATCCGGCTTTTTCGGATTTTCACTTATCATGGATATCCCCAATTTTGATGCGCCTGCAATTTCGGACTTTTCGGCGAAAATAAGAGCAATTGGAAATTCATAATCACGGAAAAACGATTAGTCTTCTGTTCGCTAATTTTAAGGGTTTCATTCCCTGAAACTCCCTGTAAATAAAATGGCGACCCACCGGACATTCCCGCGGAGTGCTACAGCGTCGGGCAGATTATTTTCCCAACCCTCTCGCGCAGGGTCGATTTGGCAAAACCCAAATAACAACTCCTAAATATCCGCATGGGCGCCGTTTCAGTAATTTCGCGTTTTTTTCGGATGCGATTCGTACCTCTTGGCGGCCATAGGTTCCCGGTTTTTTATTCCGCCGATCACGCGATTCCGTATTTCCCCGGTGGTCATGCCTTCATGGTAGACGATACCATTCGTTACTTTTCGGGCGGTATCGGCGCTGATACCGGCATTCCTCATTGAATTCATTATTTTACCCGTGTGAAATTCCTCTTCCGCGCCTGATCGTTTGGTTATGGTCAGCATAATTTCGTGTCCTTTTCTTTACAAAAAATTATCATATCTTCCCGTACACAAAACCGGGTCCCAGACTGGCCCCTTCAATTGTCGTCTTGGCTGTTGTTCGATCTTGCGCCGGGACATTTCCCATGCGCACACTATTCAGATGCCTGTCAAACGCAGGCGGCAGTGTTAATCTGCATTACAGGGACGGACTGCCAGAACCTGAAATACCGATTACAATGAAATATACATTATTTCAATAGCCGGTCAATCGGCCATAGGATTGAAAAAGGGATTAATCCCTTGGATTGAGATGCTAATGCTTTTCTTTGCGGGTTTGCTTCGTCGATGATCTTACCATACCCTCGGTAAGGGCATAACTAGCCAATTCCAATCGCGTTCTGAGCGCCAGTTTCTCGAGTGTATTGTGGACGTGGCTCTTGACCGTATGCACGGCGATATTGAGTTCTCTGGCGATTTCTTTGTTGCTCATGCCTCTCGAAATCAGGTCGACCACCTCGCGTTCGCGCCGCGTTAGCTTCACCGACTTCATTAACCGGTCAGCTTTGCCGGTTTGGACGGCATATTCCACGATGTGCGAGAACAGCGAGCCGGTCAATGGTGGGGGCAGGACCTTTTTCCCTTCGGCAACCGAGCGGATAGTATGGAGAAAATCATCGATGGTGGCGTCTTTGAGAATGAATCCGGCAACTCCGGCTTTAACGAATTCAACGACCTCGGCCTGCACCGGGATAAGATCCATAACAACGATTTCGGATTTCGGATATTCCCTCTTGATTGATTCGGCTATCCTAAGGCTGTTCTGGCTTCGCAGGCCCAAATCCAGGAGGACCACTTGCGGCCGGAGCTTCTTCGCCTTTTCCAGAGCGTCCCCTTTGCCCGTTGACGATACCGCCCTAATGTCCGACTGCTCGTTAAGCATGGCGGTAATACCCTCGCGCAAAAGGCGATTATCTTCAATTAGAAGGACGCGGATTTTCGGCACGTATTATTTTCTCCATATCGGGTTTTCAACGGGTCACTAAAATTATAGAATGGCCGCAACCAAACGTCAAGCAAAAAATACGCAACTCCCATACATAAGCCTCTATACTACAGAGGGTTTGGGATAATTCGACGTGTGGCTTGAAATCAAAATTTCAAAAATGCGATCTATATGGCAAATATCACTTTATGTCCAAATATTGTCAACTTCAAAGGGCGGACTGCACTTCCCCGAAGCAAATACGCCGCAAAGGCTTCTCCGATATCCAGGACACCACTTTTGGCAAATATTGTCTCCGCTTAAGAATAATCCGGGCATTAATCGACTCAGAGCGTATAATATAATAGACTTATATGTCCCAAATTGACCGTTTCCCAAGCCTTGTCCTGGCAACACAATTCTTGAAAAACCCTTAATATGGTGACAATGGTGCCATTTCAGGCCCGCAAGGTCCGAAAGGAATCCGCGTTAAAGAAGTCCGCAAGCGGATAAAATAAAAGGAAGACATAATATGAAGATCTATGTCGGGAACCTGTCGCCCGTGACTTCCCGGTCGGAACTTCTCGAATGTTTTGAAGAATTCGGCAAGGTAACGGACGCCACCATTGGTTCGTACAGGATGGAAAATACGTCTAAAGGATTCGGCCAGGTCGAGATGCCCTCCAGCTATCAAGGCAGAGCCGCGATCGCCGCTATGCAAGGCAGTGAATTGGACGGGAACCTGTTGAAAGTACATGAGGATTAGGTACTGGTCGCAACAGCCGCCAGTAAGGAATTGGCGGTCCGGATCATTTCATAACGCCGGATAAATTTCGGGGTGAAGTACATCTCACCGCTGCTCCATGAATTCCAAAAGAAAGGAAAGAACCATGTCAATAGAAACCCTGGTACTGTTCGGGCTGCTACCCTATCTCGCGGTCACGGTGTTAACTGCACTTAACAGGCAGACGATTCAAGTGGAATCAGGTTGTTCAAATTCGTTTTCCACGCTGCCTTCCGTGCTTCAATCTTACCGCCCGCGTAATTTATAATATATGGACAACCCGGAAGGATGCCGCCGAATGCGGAGAAAGAGGCACGTTGAGATCAAGATCGAATAACTTCTATGTCGTCGCACGCCTAAGGGGTCTTCCAGAGAAGGTTAATGAACTCCGCAGACGCCTGCATAATCTGACTAGCCTGACGCTGCACGAAGAGGGCTGCATTTCTTGTGAGTTGATAGAAAATGGACGCGACTCGACTGAATTCACTCTTATCGAGAAATGGTCGGACGAGAAAGCCCACGATGCTCATTTCGGGACCAATCTAATCCGGAAAACAATGAAATTCTTTCCGAATCTGCTTTCGGGCGAACTCGATCTTCGCAAGCATATATTGCGATTTAATGCGGTTAAATACGGCACTAACAGTTATTGCCTGGCAAAAGTATGACCTGCGACTTATCCGTGCGAACATACTTAATTCAGCTTGTATCGCAGGGTTGAAACCTTTATACTGAGCGGAGTAATGATGCGAATATATGCTTCGGTTACTTTTCGCTCGGGATTTCTGACAGGCAACTTTCAAGAGCGTTCGAGCGATTCGGCAAAGTCGGTGGAATATTAACGGCATGAACGGACAACCAAACAAAGGCGGCGCCTAAAGTCCCCGGATTATAGAAATGCCTTTCTATAATCGGGCATTCGTGGCGATCATGGAACAGAACGGAGAAAACCGGATAGATATGCGCGGATTATCGAGACAAACGGAGTGAGTATTTAGGTATCGGCATGCAAAGCGGCGCAACTGACTCGATCATCAAAAGAATAGCGTTCATCGGCAATTACCTGCCGCGCCGGTGCGGTATTGCTACCTTTACCACTGATTTGTGTGAAGCCGTGGCTGCCGACGATAATGGGACGACATGTATCGTTCTTCCCGTCAATGACACCGATGACGGTTACGAGTATCCGGATCGCGTTCGCTTTGAGCTAACGGAAAAGGATATTGAATCCTATCGTCGCGCGGCTGACTTTCTGAATATCAACAACGTCGATCTTGTCTGTCTGCAGCATGAGTACGGCATCTTCGGAGGCCGGGCGGGCAGTCACATCCTTACCCTCTTACGCGAGCTGCGCATGCCGATTGTCACGACCTTACACACCATATTGGCCGAACCGGATGTGAGCCAACGAGAGGTGCTGAATGAAATCGCGAATCTTTCTGATCGGCTCGTTGTCATGAGTCAGCGCGGCAAGGATTTTCTGAAGCAAATTTATCATATATCCCCCGATAAAATTGATCTTATTCCCCACGGCATCCCGGATGTGTCGTTTGTTGACCCCAGTTTCCACAAAGACCTCTTTGGCGTCGAAGGAAAAATGGTTCTGCTTAGCTTTGGATTACTCTCTGCAAGCAAGGGGATTGAAAACGTTATCGAAGCCCTGCCCGCGATAATAGCCGTTCATCCCAATGTCGTTTACATGATTCTTGGCGAAACCCATCCTCACGTGAAAGAGACCGATGGGGAGTCCTATCGTCTTTCACTGCAATGGCTGGCTCGCGAGAGGGGCGTGGAAAGTAATATTATTTTTTACAATCGCTTTGTCACCCTGGAAGAATTAAATGAGTTTATTGGGGCGGCGGATATCTATATCACCCCCTATTTGAACCGGGCTCAGATCACCTCTGGCACGCTTGCCTATACACTCGGAGCAGGAAAGGCCGTCATATCGACGCCTTACTGGTACGCTGAGGAAATGCTCGCCGAAGGGCGGGGGGTTTTGGTGCCGTTCAAGGATCCATCGACACTCGCTAAGAATGTCGTCGATCTATTGAATGACGAGGCCAAACGCCACGCAATGCGCAAAAAAGCTTACATATTCGGGAGAGAAATGATATGGTCGGAGGTGGCGCGGCGTTATCGGGAAACTTTTGAACGCGCTCGGACCGAACGTCTTCATTTCAGCAGTCCGGGTTTCGCGGTCAAAGCTCTCGACAAGCATCCGGGTGAACTCCCGTTGCTGAAGCTCGATCACTTGCGCAACATGACGGATGAAACCGGCATCCTGCAGCACGCTGTCTTTACTATCCCCAATTATCACGAGGGGTACACCACCGATGATAACGCACGTGCTCTGGTCGTAAGCGCCCTTCTGGAGGAAACCGGTAATCAAGAAGCCTTCGAATTGGCATCGCGCTATCTCGCGTTCGTATGGTTTGCCTATAATGTCGAAACCGGGCGCTTTCGCAATTTCATGACTTATCAACGGACCTGGATGGAAGTAAACGGATCGGACGACAGCCATGGTCGAGCGTTGTGGGCCCTCGGCACGGTGCTGGGTCGCTCTCAAATTCCGGCACTCCAGAGCATGGCCAGCTGGCTATTCGAACAGGCCCTGCCCGCTATTCTCGAAACAACCAGTCCTCGGGCCTGGTCTTTTGCGCTTATCGCCATCCAGGAGTATCTCCGACGTTTCGCAGGCGATCGTCGCGCCGGCCAGATCCAGGAGGAATTATCCCGGCGAATCCTGAATTTGTATAAACAATGCCGCTCGGACGACTGGCGGTGGTACGAGGAAGGGCTTACGTACTGCAATGCCGTTTTACCGCACGCATCGCTTATCTGCGGCCATTCCGTTCAGAGTACGGAAATGATTGAAACCGGGTTGGAATCACTAACATGGCTGGCCAACATACAACGGGCAGGTGAGGGAGGCCATTTTATCCCTATCGGATCCAACGGCTTTTTCCGGAAAGGTGGAGAGCGCGCTCGCTTCGATCAACAACCAGTGGAAGGTCAAGCCATGGTGTCCGCCTGTCTCGAAGCCTATCGAATCACGCATGACGACCATTGGCGCAAAGAGGCCCAACGCGCATTCGAGTGGTTCCTTGGGCGCAACGACCTGAATTTATCAATATACGATCCCGCTACGGGGGGCTGTCGCGACGGCCTTCACCCCGACCGCCCAAACGAAAACCTCGGCGCGGAATCCACCCTCGCCTTCCTCCAGTCCTTATTGGAGCTGCGCCTGGCCGAGAATACCTTTTAGCCTATGGAGATTGGATGAGCAATACCCACCCTGAACTTCTTCGACGTCATGAACTCAACCCGATTTTGACGGCCGCCGACTGGCCCTATCCCGTCAATAGCGTATTTAACCCGGGTGCCATATTGTTGGCAGATGGTACGACATTGCTCTTATGTCGCGTGGAAGACCGGCGCGGCCTGTCTCATCTCTGTGCGGCACGCTCAGCCAATGGTTTGGACAACTGGAAGATTGATCCACATCCGACTTTGATGCCGGACCCCGAACATTTCCCTGAAGAAATCTGGGGTATTGAGGATCCGCGCATTACTTATGTCCCTGAACTTAATGAGTACGTCGTGGTCTACACCGCCTATACTCGCGACGGACCGGGTGTGGCATTGGCAACAACTGCGGATTTCCATACATTTAAACGCCATGGGATTATCATGTCTCCCGAAGACAAGGATGCGACTCTTCTGCCGCACCGCGTGGACGGCCTCTGGGCGCTGATCCACCGACCGGTCAGTTCCCCCAGAGCGCATATGTGGATATCTTATTCCCCCGATTTGACAAACTGGGGAGGACACAAACTGATGCTGGAAGCGCGGCTGGGAGGATGGTGGGATGCTAATAAAATTGGACTCTCATCCCCGCCCATAGAAACGCCGAAGGGTTGGCTGGTGTTGTACCATGGCGTAAGGCAGACAGCCGCAGGTGCGATATATCGACTCGGGCTCGCGCTGTTCGATCTGAGGAATCCCGAAATATGCCTCAAACGAGGAGGTCCCTGGATATTCGGTCCCGAAAAATCCTACGAATTGTATGGTGACGTCGGAAATGTGGTTTTTCCCTGTGGCTTCACCATTCTTCCCGATGGCGATACAATCCATCTATACTACGGAGCAGCAGACACGAGCATAGCCTTGGCCATCGGAAGTATATCTGCAATGCTGGCTTGGCTGGAAACAGATAACTAGAATCCAAGGGCCTGGCTTCGAGACAGTCTCTGTCACTTTCAAGCATGACTGGATCATCAGGCTGAGGTTGCTTACGGAGCGGAGCCTGTTTCCGACCGGCGCGTGTCATCCATTGAGCACAGAATTCGGTACTTTCAAGCTGAATACCGAAATGTCGTCAGAATCTCCGGGCTGATAGATCCCTAAAAAAAGCCCCGGCTAATACCGGGGATTTGAAAGTCAATGCCGGGTCTTACAAGACGAATTCATCAGCCGGGTGATTAAACACGCGGCGGCCTGACGATTTCAGCCGACTTTTTCTCGTTATAGGAATACCCCGAATTCAGTAGTTCGGAAGCACTTTGTACTAACGGAAAGAGAAGGATCGTCCGTTGGGGAAGCTGGGTGCAGTTTGGAGGGAGTAAGTTGATGAATGGGATATCGATTAAAATCTTCAGATCACCCAAAGTGGCCGGACTGCCAGCGCCAGGGTCGCTGTTACCTTTGCCGTAACAGGCCGACAGTGTCAGGCTGATGAACAAATTGCCGATAAGGACGGCTCGGCTAACTTAGCCGGAAAACGCTGGTGGAGCCGGAGCGGTAATGGGCCCGAGCGTGATGATCGCCTGGACCTTCTGCTCCCGTCTCCGCTTATCAGGATCCAATATAGCCTTTCTTACCCGAATTGCCTTCGGGGTAACCTCAACCAATTCATCTTCTCCGATCCATTCTATAGCCTGTTCCAGCGACATTTTGCGGGGGGAATCAAGAGTCACCCCGATATCTTTGGTGGAAGATCGATGATTCGTTAGATTTTTCCGTTTGGTCGGGTTGCACGGCAGATCATCCGGGCGAGAATTCTCTCCCACAATCTGCCCGGCATAAACTCGCTCAGTCGGCTCCACGAAGATGACGGCGCGTTTCTGCAGTCCTTCGATAGCGTACGCTGTTGCCGGGCCTGTATCCATGCTGATCACCGAACCCCGGTTGCGGGCTGAAATCTCGCCGCGCCACGGGCTGTAACCAACAACGCGTGACGCCATAATCCCGAGTCCGCGAGTGTCTGTAAGGAATTCCGATCGGTAACCAATCAAGCCGCGCGTGGGTATTTCAAATTCAATTCTGATGACATTGGTACCGGCATTCTCCACCGTTCGGAGCTCCCCTTTGCGGCGCGCCAGTTTTTCGATGATGATCCCCTGATATTCTTTTGAAACATCGATAATTAGCTGTTCGACCGGCTCAAGAGTGTTTCCGTCGGCATTCTGATGCGTGATAACTTCGGGTCGTGAGATACAGAACTCGAGCCCTTCACGCCGCATTTCTTCGATCAATATCGTAAGATGCAGCTCCCCCCGTCCGGAAACCTTGACTCCGTCAGATCGTCCCAAATCATCCACCCGAAGCGCAACGTTGGTTCTCAGTTCTCGCGTCAGCCGCTCTTTCAATTGCCGAAGCATAATGGCGGCGCCGTCTTCTCCGGAAAATGGCCCGGTGTTGACCAGAAAGAACATCGATACCGTCGGCTCTTCGATCTCAAGCGGCGGGAGGGCTGAGGAGGGATCTTCGAGGACCGAGAATGTATCCCCAATCCCAATTTCCTCCGGTCCGGCGAGCCAGACAATGTCGCCGGCGGTAATCTTGTCAGCCTCTACACGCTGAAGTCCGCGCGTTACCCACAGATGAACTCCTTTTGCCCTGGAAGATTCAACACACTCCCAACCATCTTCTCGTCGGGATGGGTCTTTCCACCGCGTGACAAAGCGAGTGAATTCATCCATTTTGTTGAGTGTCCCGCGAAGTACCCGCCCGCATCCGATCTGACCGATATAATCGTTCCACGCCAGCGTGTTAACCTGCATCAGGAACGGACCGTGCTCGTCAACACTGGGAGACGGCACGTGCTCAATCACGGTTTCAAACAGCGCTTCCATCCCTTCGTGCGGCTCTTTATCCAGATTTCTGACAAACCAACCGTCGAGCCCGGAACCATACAGGACGGGAAAATGTGCCTGCTCATCGTTCGCTCCCAACTCGATAAACAGATCAAAGGTCTTGTTCAGAGCGTAGTCGGGACGGGCATTCGGGCGGTCAACTTTATTGATGAGAACAATCGGTCGAAGCCCCAGCCGGAGAGCACGCATGAGCACGTACCGCGTCTGCGGCATGGGCCCTTCGCTGGCGTCCACCAGCAGCAACACCGAATCGACCATCGAGAGAACTCGCTCCACTTCGCCGGAAAAATCGGCATGCCCCGGGGTATCGATAATATTTATGAGATAGTCGGCCCACGTGACCGTGCAGTGCTTTGCCCGGATGGTGATCCCGCGTTCCCGTTCCAATGCGTTGTTGTCCATCAGACGTTCCGCTACTTGTTGGTTGTCCCGGAAAGTCCGGGTAGCACGAAAAACGGAGTCGATCAGAGTCGTTTTCCCGTGGTCGATGTGGGCAATAATGGCCAGATTGCGAATGCGGCTGACATGTATCATACGGCGAATAAACCTCTCACAGAGCGGGAATGTTCCCGGCTCGTTGCACAATTACAAATTTTGCCGAAACGTCCTCTGATCAGACCTCTTAAGGGAAGATCATTCAAAAGAAAACCCGGCTCGGCCTTTTGCCGCCCGGGTCGTTTCAGACACGGCCGAATATAAGCTGTAAACCGGATTTTTCCAAGATATATCTTTACCGTCGCCGATTTCGGGCGGTAAACTCTCATAACCGCTTACTACGATTTAAATTGGGTGGACTATTTTTCCTTGAATCGACGCCCTGCGGCGGTATAAGACGCGGTGTTCAAATCGGCAAGGCGACAATTCTGTTTCTGCGAAGATTCTGTTTGTCGCGAGAGCGACATGATTTGCAACTAATTATTGAACAACCAGACCCGATTGCGGCCCCCGACTTCACGCTCCCCAAGCTTCTGTGGCATTTGAATTTGAGATATTAGCATGCTTCAAAATCGTTAACGGAACATGCTGGAAAACAATAGAATAAATATTATCCGAATGGCGGTTAGAATAGGGAGGCTCGGATCAACCCTGCCAACGCCCCGCCGACAATCAGCCAAACCGAATTCACTCGAAAGCGCAGCAGAGCCACCAGCGCAACAACGGCAAGGATCACAGTGGTCGGATCTATCAATGACGCACAACCGAATTGCCAAGTTATGGGCGCCATCAGACCCAGTGATCAAGTGTTGACATCGTCCAGCAAACTCACCTATCCAGGGAGACTTCTGCATCCGCGGTATCAATGGATTTGAGATCGCCACAAAAGGTAAAAGACGGAAGGAATATTCCCATGGTGTCCACCAGCGTACCGGGCATTCCACCCAATATGTCAATATATATCCGATGAGTTTCGCCGTGGTGAACACCGGGCCGAGCCGTTTGAGGAACTCGGAATGGCCGAAGTCTCAAACGACAGGTTGCATGCAGGGTATCATATTCTATCATTCATACTCTCTGATTGCGGTTGCACGGTATTCTTTTCTTCGATTCCCCTCTTTAATTTGCAATCAAACATGATAATAGAGTCGTATCGTCCATTATAATCAAGATACGCTTTCGGAAGTCAACGATCTCCATCTGTTGGCCGGGAATCAATGGCAATCAGAGAGCGGTCTTTCGCGATCAGCATATATCTAAAGGCCAACATAAGGAGATCATGATATGAAACTACGAAAAGAAGATATTCCAATTACGCTGGAAATGCCGGTTGCAACATTTCGTGTTGCCGTATGGGATGATATGGCTGTAGCGCATGTCAAGCTTGCGGCGGGTGCGGATGCTACACCACTGCTTGAAGGTCTGTCCGGAGACTTATGCCAGTGTCCTCACTGGGGCTATATGCTTGAAGGTGCGATTCATGTCCGTTACAGCGACGGCAAAGAAGAAGTCTGTCGAGCGGGAGAGCTGTTCTACTGGCCGGCCGGTCATACGGTCTGGGTGGAGGAAGATACCTCATTTATTGAATTCAGTCCCAAGGATTCGCTGAAGGAAGTTCACGATCATATTGGCAATAAACTCGCATCTCTCTCTTGACGATTTTGAGGTGATTAAGAAAGCCCCCTGTTTTGGGGGCTTTTAAAGTCTATAGCGTGGTTGGCTATTCAATGGAGAGGACTTTTCGATTCGCAATTTAATGAGCGAAATCGATATTTATATCGGCAGGATTCATGTTTAGTCAAAATAAAATTATTCCGTAGTAATTAAAACTCAATCGACAACAATCTTACAAATAAACCTGCGCGGTTTGAAAACAATGTCAGTACTCCCTGCCATTCACCCTGACTGCCATCTTAATCTCTCGCCGCCCGAGTTTTTAACCGTTCTCCAAATTCACTCGTTCACTCCGTATGCTGCCGGCCAGTTGACGATTACTTCGATATCGCCGGAGGATTCTGCCGGAGAATCCACCGGAGTTATAAACAGAAACCGCTGGCCGTCGTTGGAAACATCATAGCCCCAGAGCGTGATTGTCCAGTCGGGAAACTGCCTCCTCGTGAAGAGCTTTCTGGGAACTCCGAATCTCAGGCCGTTCGCCGTGTCGACCTCAACAACCATGAAGTCGTCGTTGTCGAAGAAGAAGATCTCTTTTCCCGTGGGACTCCACCGGGGTTGACGGCCGCTCGCCGTAATTCTCCATCTGTGTTCCGGCGCATTTATGTCGAAGGCGTATACTTCCTGCAGCCACACGGCATTGTTGGTTTGACTCAGCCCATACCGGCCATCGGGCGACACTCCTCGAAGCGTCTGCCGATCAGGAAGTGTGTTGGCTTGTTCGATTACGCCCTGTTGGTCGACCTTCACCCTGTACATGCGCCTGTTCTTTTGAGGTTGAACAAAGAACTCTCCAAGCAGTAGCTCATTGCCGGCGGACCAATACACGGGCCAGAGCTGCGACGAATCGGATCTAATCAAAGATATGCTGGTGGAATTCTGAAGTCTGCAGTATTCCAATTCGGTTGCGCCCGAGTCGGCGAACCCGCAGAAGGCTATGGCATCTCCTTCAGGAGACCATACCGGATACCATTCGCTGTAGCTGTTCGTAGTGAGTGGCACCACCCGACCATTTTGCAGGTCCATGATGCTGATTTTGAAACCTTGAATCTCGGAAGGGCGTGCGTGGTAGGCTACATAGCGGTTATCCGGGGACAATCTCAAATCACCATAGATAGCAGACGGCCCCACGGTGTCTAACACTTTTCCATTACGGTCGACCCACACCAGGCGACTGAGGGGGGGCGGCCCCTTCTTCCATGCCACGATTCCGTTGTTGGATACGCCGGCGTTCATTACCAATCCCACCGAAGCGCTGACGGAAGAGGTCGGCATAGCGGTAAGTGGTATCGGGGTCCCCTCGAATTCAAGATTGCCGGCGTTGAAGCGGTGCATTACGAGAAAGCCGTTCTTCAGATACATCAAGTAGCCAGGCTCGCAGTATACCGCTCTGCCGACTACTTTCCCGAGGTGGCGTGACTCCCGGCTGTCGAGACTGCCGATCTTCAGGTAAAGCTCGTCGGTTGCCGAGGACCAGGACATCGGCTGGTTGTTGTAAATGAAATGCCGACCGTCGGGCAGAAAACTCGGCCAGGAGATATATGTCTCACCGGCGGCGGTGTCGGGCCACGCCGCAAGGGTCGCTTCTCCTCCTGACGCCTGCACCCGGCCTATGCCTCGTCCGTTAAAATCATCACATAGAATGGTACCGCTTGAGCCCCAGGTGCCGTCGCAGAAGTTTGCCCTACATATCGTGGAGGGCGTGCCGCCCTCAATGGAGAGTTTCTTGAGGCGTCCTTCCGCCACGTCATAGACGGCCAGGTGCTTGCTATCGGGTGACCAGAACGGCCTTCCGACCGGGGTACCCGCCGGCACGGTAGTCTCGGGCAAGGGGAAAGCCCTCGCCGAATCAAGGGGTAGCAGCCATATCCGCGAAGTGCCCAGACTATCATAGCCCAGGAACGCCAGGTAGCGGCCGTCGGGAGAGGGCTGCGGCCAGTCGACATTGACCACCCCCTCCGGTTTCGGGATCGTGAAGCGGAAGCTTTGCGGCTGAGTTTTCTCCGGAGCGAGCTGTTTCCAGGCGAGGAACGCTGCAACGACTGCGAATACCGCCGCTGCCAACCAGGCCAGGCGCCAACCGGTTCGACGCTCCGATGCGGACTTAAAACCGCTAATGTTTCCCGATTCGAGCGCGCGCCGGACGCGCATCAGGTCGGCCAACATGCCGTCCGCGTGCTGGTAGCGGGTCTTGACATCTTTCTCCAGTGCCTTTTCGACAACAAGCTGAAGTCGATCCGGGAGACCGGCTTTGAAACGGGCCAGTGGTTCCGGAAGATCGTCAATCACTGCCTTAAGCGTGGCAGCCTCAGTGTCGCGCCCAAAGGGGTTATGCTTAGTCAGGAGCTCGTACAGGACCACCCCGAGCGAGAACAGGTCACTGCGTTTATCGATATCGTCGCCGCGAACCTGTTCCGGGGACATATAGCCAATGGTGCCGATGGTGGAACCGGTTTTGGTTAGCTGTTCGCTGCCGCGAACCGCGGCCAGCCCGAAGTCAACAATGCGTACCCGGCCGTGGCTGTCGAGCAAAATATTCGACGGTTTGATGTCCCGGTGGATGATCCCTTTATCGTGAGCTGCCTGCAAACCCTCACTCACCTGGATAGCTATTTCAAGAATGTTCTCGAGCGGCAAGTCTTTTCCGGCAATCACATCGCGCAAGGAACGCCCTTCGATTACCTGCATGGCGAAGAATGGACGACCCTGATACTCGCCGACCTCGTGGATCGCCGCGATGTTTGGGTGATCCAGTTTGGCGGCAGCCTGGGCCTCACGGGTGAAGCGTTTGCGGCAGTCTTCATCCTGACAGAGGTGCAGCGGAAGGAATTTCAGGGCGACGCGGCGATTCAGCTTCGTATCGACTGCCAGGTAGACCTCGCCCATGCCTCCGGCCCCGAGTTTTTCGACAATGCGGTAGTGGCCGATCTCGGTACCGGGGGTGAGAACCATAAAGCTTCGGGTGTTGTCTTGGTTAGAGTGCATCGGACTTCTCACTTCACGTGTGGGTCAAAATGTTCCACCAGGTACATGTCATTTTGTCCGTGACCAGACTCGTATATCACAAATGACTCGTCAAGCGCTACTGCCGGGCTGGACCCGTAGGTCTTCAGCTCCTCTTCAGGGAAAGCCACCAGCGTATCAACCTGTCTGGTCACGACATTGACCTTCGCCAGCACCTTGTCGCACGTCAGGAAACGCACCCATTGTCCGTCCTGACTCCACCCCAGCAGATCATTTAGACAATCGCCCACGGGGATCAGGGCCTGCATGGTGCTGTCGTTTATCGAGAAGATTGCGATCTCGCACAGATCGCGTTTCAGATCATAACTGACCGCCGCCAGTCTTGTACCATCCGGGGATAGTCGAGGGTAGCGAACATCGTCGGAAAACAGCTCGCAGCCGATCGAGGTGGTGTCACCTGTTTCAGGGTCGAGGAACAGAAAGCGTTTAGCGTCTCCACATTGCAGGACGATCCTGTTGCTCCCCGACCAATCGAGCCAGCCGCTGATGGCCACCCCGATTGTTCCCTCTGTCAAAAAGATCTTTCTAAATTGCGATCCGTCCCTCGAGACCACAGCCACCCAGGTTGTGTCCAACCCCTCGTTGGTGCATAGAACCGCAAGTTGTTCGCTGTCGGCAGACCATTGCGAAATCCGGCTGTAAGTTTTGCCATGAGTGATCTGAGTAACGTAGCTACTCTCAAAAGCCCGAACGTAGACATGCGTTCCGTCCGAGGATTCCGCCGAATAAGACACAAATCTCTGATCGGGAGAGATTGCGGGGTGGTTTATATAACTGGTTCCGCTGGTTAGTTTCTCGGCGGGCCAAAAAGTCTCGCCGCTGCCCGCCGGCAAGCGCAGTCGCCAAAGGTTCATGTAACTGTCCCACTGGCACAAAAGCAACCTTTGGCCATCGGCCGATGCGGAAACGCCGATGACAGAAGGCAGTCCGGTGAGAAGTACTTCTGGTTCCCCTTTCGAGGTGCCCGACTTCGGATCGATCATGAGACGTACCAATCGAGCGCTTTGGGATCGGATCGACGCCTCGATTGCGTATATGGCGTACTCTGAACCGGCCCAGGTAGACCAAGCGTGGGCAGCCTTGGAGATCTGGTGGGCAATCCTGCCATCGGCACTCACCAACCACAGGCCGAACTCACCTCCGACCACAGCGAAGAGCGACAGCCACTGACCGTCAGGTGAGAAGCCACCGATCATCATATCGGAGAACGGAACAGCCAAGGCAACGACCGTGGTGTCGCCGGTTACCTTGTCAGTGTATATAAGACGATTATAATCTGCGACCGCTACGAACTTCGAGCCGTCCGGATACCAAGCGAGATCCCAGTAGTAATCCGGCGAACCCGGTGTCTCGAACTTCCGTATTCCCCCGCCCAGACGCGGGACCAGATAAACGGCGACTGATTCGGAGTTAGCCCTTTCCTGCCCTCGAATGAGTAGTTCCCGGCTGTCGGGCGACCAACAGATGGACTGAGCGTAAGCACATTCAAATACCGTGATAGCGTACCCGCTCTCAATATCGCACACCTCCACGGTGATCTTGTTCCTTGATCGGCGCGAATATGCACACGAGGTGCCATCGGGAGAGATGACTCCGTAGTAGCAGTCTCCCACATTGGTCACTTTCTTGAATTCTGGTACAACAGCCTTCCTCACGCGCTCCGGGTACCAATAGAGCAGTGAAGTGACTCCGATAGACACGAAAGCTACGACTCCCGCGATAACCCAAGCCGCCCGAAAGTGGGGCTTAGACTCCCTGGACGATAAACCTGTTTCCCTCGATTCCAGAGCGCGTTTTACTCGCATCAGATCCACCTTCAAATCATCTGCGTGCTGATAGCGGGTCTTGACGTCCTTGTCCAGCGCTTTGTCGAGTATCGGCTGGATAGAATCCGGAATATCCGCGCGGTAACGTGCGGCGGGGTGGGGGAGATCGTCACTAACTGCTTTCAGTGTAGCGGCCTCGGAGTCACGCTTGAAGGGATTCTGCTTGGTGATCAGTTCATACAGGACGACTCCGAGTGAAAACAAATCGCTGCGCTGGTCGATATCGTCGCCGCGAACCTGTTCCGGGGACATATAGCCGATGGTGCCGAGGGTGGAACCGGTCCTGGTCAGTTGTTCACTTCCGCGAATTGCGGCCAGCCCGAAGTCAACAATGCGTACTCGTCCGTGACTATCGAGCAATATATTCGAAGGTTTGATGTCCCGGTGGATGATCCCTTTATCGTGAGCTGCCTGCAATCCCTCACTCACCTGGATAGCTATTTCAAGAATGTTCTCGAGCGGCAAGTCCTTTCCGGCAATCACATCGCGCAAGGAATGCCCTTCGATTACCTGCATGGCGAAGAATGGACGACCCTGATACTCGCCGACCTCGTGGATCGCCGCGATGTTGGGGTGATCCAGTTTGGCGGCAGCCTGGGCCTCACGGGTGAAGCGTTTGCGGCAGTCTTCATCCTGACAGAGGTGCAGCGGAAGGAATTTCAGGGCGACGCGGCGATTCAGCTTCGTATCGACTGCCAGGTAGACCTCGCCCATCCCTCCGGCCCCAAGTTTTTCAACAATGCGGTAGTGGCCGACCTCGGTACCGGGGGTGAGAGCCATAAAGCTGCGGGTGTTGTCGTGGTCAGATGGCATTAGATTTCTCGTATTTCTGAATTAGCTCCTGAAATGGTTTATGTTCGCGAAGTTGTTTAAAGTACGGGTCCACCCTGAGTAGGGCTGTTGTAACCGGTGACGGCACCCGCAGGAGCGTGTCTAAAATGGCGACGGCACGATCATATTCACCGAGTGCCGTCAGTACAGTGGAGATGTTGTACATAGCCCAAGGACCATGATAACCGTCTGACTTGAGAGGGTTGGTATCTTCCACCCTTTTCAGCAAGGCAAGGGCGGTATCCCGATTCCCCTTGATGGTATATACACTGGCCAGATCAACTAGGGGCCACAATGACAAAGCACCCGATGGTGTCACGCCACTATCGGGTCTCTCGATCTCAATATTAGTATAAAGCATCGGAATCGCTGTATCGGCATAGGCCTCTGCCTGATCGAGCAATCCGCCAGTATATGCAGTCCAGGCAAGATAGACATAGTAACCTGCTGTGTCATGACGATCACCCGAGGCAAATCTCTCGAGCCCGTGCACTCTTGTCCTCTGGATGATTTCAACGAAGTTGCCTCGGAGAGCATCGTATGTATCCGGGATAGCATAGGCATTCCCGGGAGAATACAACTCAGGAACGTATTGTCGTGCTTCATCTATCACAGCTTTTAGACCAGCCTCGTTGCCGGAAGAATGGTACTCGAGAAGCGCCAGTTGCACCCACAGTCTATTACTATTGGGATGAAATGACAGTGCTCGGCGCGTAGTTGCCTTTGCCTGTTCATAATGACGCGTGAATGACAGTGCGCGAGCAAGCAGGTATGAGGCGTTCTCATTAGCCGGATCTAACAGCGAGGCCTGTTCAAGATGATAGACAGCCTGATCGTATTGGTTGAGATGCATGTATAGCTGACCTACGGTAACTATGGTAAAGCATTCTTCCGGGTCAATTGCCAAGGCGCGATTGAAATAACTCAACGCCTTGCCACGATCACATTCGATCAGGTAGAAGTACATACCCATAGCCCGTAGTCCTTGAACAAGATCGGGCTGGAGCTGCAGGGACTTCTCCGCCGCCCGCTTGGCCAGCAACCGATCTGCAGGAGTAACCAATGTACGACTGGACCAGTAGTCGAGATGGGAGATTGCCTCAGACAGCCCTGCATGGGCCGGCGCGAAAGTTGAATCAGCTGCAATTGCGCGTTCGAAGGTCACCCGTGCGGCGGCGTTGTAGATGGTCAGTGTGAGGTATGAAAGACCGGATAAATAATACTCGTACGCCTCTGGATTCACGGTTCTTTCCATGGCGTCGCTATGCAAGGTCAATTTCGCTCCCAGCTGATTCACTACCGTCAAAGCGATCTCGGCTTGGACAGTCAATATATCTTTGACCTCACGCTCATAGCGGGATGACCAGACATGTATATCTCCCGATACATCGATAAGTTGCGGGATGATTCTCACTCGATTCGAACTGTCCGAGTGGTGCCATCTGATCGTACCTTCAAGCACGTAGCGCACTCCGAGGGCTTTTGCGATCTCCGGAGCGGTGAGGTTTGAATCTCTGTACGCGTAGGCCGATGTACGGGATATGACGCCAATATCGCTGATTTCCGAAAGCCGCGACGTGATTTCATCGGTGATACCGTCAGCAAAGAATGCATCTTCCGTATTGCCAAGGTTCTCGAACGGCAGCACCGCCAGCATGATCTTGTCCGGATTGTCGGCGGATGAATTCGATGACCAGGGTCTGGTCACAAAGAGCACTACGACGGCAGCGATTATGGTCACTGCGGCTGAGACCCACCACAAACGCAATCCCCGGGATCGCACCGAGGGAGCGGCCACCGAGGACGCTCCCGACTCAAGCGTACGTCTGACTCGCACCAAATCCGCTTTCAAATCATCCGCGTGCTGATATCGGGTTTTGACGTCTTTGTCCAGCGCTTTGTCGAGTATCGGCTGGATAGAATCCGGAATATCCGCGCGGTAACGGGCGGCGGGGTGGGGGAGATCGTCACTAACTGCTTTCAGTGTAGCGGCCTCGGAGTCACGTTTGAAGGGATTCTGCTTGGTGATCAGTTCGTACAGGACGACTCCGAGTGAGAACAGGTCACTGCGCTGGTCGAATTCATCGCCACGGATCTGTTCCGGGGACATATAGCCGATGGTACCAAGAGTGGAACCGGTTTTGGTTAGCTGCTCGCTTCCGCGAACCGAAGCGAGCCCAAAGTCAACAATGCGTACCCGTCCGTGGCTGTCCAGCAAAATATTCGACGGTTTAATGTCCCGGTGGATGATCCCTTTTTCATGAGCCGCCTGGAGACCTTCGCAGACTTGAAGAGCAATATCAAGGACGCGATCGATGGGTAAATCTTTACCGGAGATGACTTCACGGAGGGATTGACCCTGGATGACCTGCATGGAATAGAACGGCCGGCCGTTGAATTCTCCGACTTCGTAAATGGCGGCGATGTTGGGATGGTCCAGTTTGGCGGCAGCCTGGGCTTCACGAGTAAAGCGTTTGCGGCAGGATTCGTCCTGACAGAGGTGCAGCGGCAGGAATTTCAGGGCGACGCGGCGGTTGAGCTTCGTATCGACCGCCAGATAGACTTCCCCCATACCGCCGGCCCCGAGCTTTTCAACAATGCGGTAATGACCGACTATTGTACCTGATGTTAAGGCAACGAAAGATTGTGTCTTTTCATCATCCGGCTTGTCTTCCTCCATAGACAGTGTCCCCCTATCAGACGAAGAGTGTCAAAAAAAGTGGACCTGAGAAGCAGTATTCTGCCGCTCCGTATTGTGTGCTCATTGTATGCGAATCTTCGACGCTGTGCCGAATCGGAATGACTGACCGATTACCGAATTGTCATGTCCTGTCGTGCTACGAATATTGCAGCTGCTATTACTTATTATGTATCAAGTCGCATAAGAAAGTTGGAGGTGCCGAAAGTATGGTAATAGAATTGAGCGCTGTCACCCCCAGCAACTGCCATCAAAAAGTAATAATAGCCAATTTCAAAATCGAAATCAAGAATAATCGCGCAGACAATTCATGCCATATCCTTGCGGATTTGTAAAATTCCATAAAAACATCGAGCCATTGCAATGCAATGGCTTACCAAAAAAAAGCGGGGTCGACTATTCAGTAGACAAGACTTTTATTTTCTTGATATAAATACTAAATTTGAAACCTAAAATAACCAGCCAGAGTATAAAATTCGACGGATATAAATACCCCAAAATAGGCATTTTTAGTCTAATATGGTCCGCTCTTGAATCCGATAAAATATTTAGAATCGAATTACAGGCATTCGGAATCTAAATGTAAAAGGAAATAGTTCCAAATTCCGAAATTTAATTATTGCAAATCAGGTCGGAATAGACTTCTTTTTCAATATTACGTTGAATGATATGAGCTTAACAGCTTCAGAATTGAATCCACGAGTAAAAATCGATGGGGCGAGCGGCAAGGGACGCCGAGTCTTTCTCTGGCTGGTCTATCTCACGGCATTGGCGGTATTCTTTATTTTGCTGGCCGACGGCTACTCCTATTATACGACCCCTTATCTGGAACGGCCCCATCACCAGGACTATCGGGAGCTTCGTCCGGCCGGAAGCCATGGATTGGCCTTCGGAATAATAGGATCGAGCATGATGATTCTGATGCTTGTCTACACATTTCGAAAGAGAACCGGTCTGTTCGGCCGGCGAATACCGCTCCGGCCGTTTCTGGATTTCCATATATTCATGGGGGTTTTCGGACCGCTGATGATAATCCTGCATACCTCGTTCAAGGTCCAGGGCTTGGTGGCGATCGCTTTCTGGTCCATGGTAGCCGTCGCCCTCAGCGGATATTTCGGCAGATATTTATATCAGCAGGTGCCGCGGAATATCGAGGACCGGGAATTGTCTCTAAAAGAAATCGACCGGGTCGTCTTTGAATCTTCGGAACAGCTGAAATATAAATGGAATTTAAGCCAGGATACTATCGAGCGAATAAATCAAGCCTTTGATGAGGCATATTCGATTAAGGCAGAGGGGACATTCGGCGCCGTTCTCAGCATGTTCATAAGCGACTTGAAACGTCCCTGGATAAAGGCGGGACTCAAAAGATGCCTCAGGAAAATTGTTTCACTCCCCGGCTCGGAATTCGTTAATCTATTCGACCTGGCATCCAGGCGGGCCATGATGGTCCGGAGATTGACGGTATTGGGCAAGGTCCTGCGCCTTTTCCATTACTGGCATGTCATTCATAAGCCTTTTGCCATAATCATGTACATTATAATGGGAGTACATATCGGTGTTGCCGTCTGGACGGGTTATGGCTGGTTTTAGATGCACTGCCGCTATAGTGCCGGTCCGGTGGTGTGCCTACGGCGGTAATATTCTGATCGGGATTATGATGATGTTTATATGGTCGACATCCGCATGGGGTCAAATTTCTCCGGGAGAATTGCACGAATCGCACGCTTTCCTCGAAGGGGTGGAAAACTGCATAAAATGCCACAGCCCGCAGGGGGACCAGCTTTCCGACAAATGCCTGGTTTGTCATACTTCCATCGCCGATCAGAAAAAAACCGGCAAGGGATTGCACGCTCGACAGGATTACTCCGATTGTTATCTCTGTCATGTGGAACACCACGGGCGCGATTTCGAATTGATTTATTTCAAGGGGGGACAAAAGGCTTTCGACCACAGTCAAACCGGATTCAAGCTCGATGGAAAACATGCCGCACTCGATTGCCGAAATTGCCACCTCCCCCGTTTTATCACGGATCAGCGAATCCGTAACGCCAAAAATCTGTCGCTTGAGAACACGTTGCTGGGATTGTCATCAGAGTGTTCCAGCTGCCATTTCGACGAACACCGCGGCCAGCTGCCTGATAATTGTACGGAATGTCACACTACCGTATCATGGAAACCGGCGACCGGTTTCGATCATGCCAAGGCGGCGTTCCATCTTGAAGGGAAACATGAAATCGTTCCGTGTCTGAAATGCCATATATCGGTGGCGGACAGCGGCAACAAGTACGATAAGGAATTCCAGAGGTTCAAGCCAGTGGCATTTCAGGAATGCACTTCCTGCCATAACGACGTTCACAAAGGGCGTCTTGGAGCGAATTGCACCGGATGCCATACTCCGTCCGGATGGCGGGTAGTAAAAACGGCCGATTTCAATCATGACCAGACACGATTCCCTCTCCGAGGAAAACATACCGGGGTTACCTGCAAAGAATGCCACGGACAGCGGTCCACGGCGGAACCTCTTAAATTCGCCGCCTGTACGGATTGCCACAGCGATTTTCATAAAGGAGCTTTTGCATCCCGCGAAAGCAAGGGAGCCTGTGAGGAGTGCCATACTGTCGACGGTTTTATACCATCGACTTTCCGAATAGATCAGCACGCCCTGACCGATTACCCGCTGAAAGGAGCACACCTGGCAGTCCCCTGCCGCCAATGCCACGTCGTTACCTCATCGGCAAGCGGATCGAAGTTTAAGTTCGTATTTAGTACGATGGAATGCAAGGCCTGCCACGATGATCCCCATCGCGGGCAGGTGAACAAATTTGTATCGTCGGATGGGTGCCAATCCTGCCATTCCGAGAATAGCTGGAGGACAATCGCTTTCGATCATAGTCGGACCGAATTTCCGCTTGACGGCAAACATGCTTCCGTCCTGTGCCGCGAATGCCACGCCGGGAAGGGGGAATTTAAGGTTGCGTCCATGGTATTCAGGCCGTTGGAAAAGAATTGCCGTTCCTGTCATTCCGACATCCATCGCGGTCAATTCGCCTATCTAACGGAAAAAGGCGATTGTGCGTCATGCCATAATCCTTCCGGATGGGACAAGCTGGATTTCAATCATGATATAAATTCCCGCTTCGCGCTTGAAGGAGCCCATAAGAAAGTCGCGTGCGCTGAATGTCACATGCCCGAATCGGATGATGCCGGGTCGTATACCCGTTATCGTCCGCTTGATATAAAATGCGAGTCGTGTCACGGAACCAAACCGGTGAAACAGGAGTCCGGATGATAAAATATTTAGCTTTTCTGCTGGCTTTGCCGGCAATCATCTTTGCCGCAAAGGAGCCCATAGAATCGGGCGGTAATCCTCACGGCGATATCAAGTGGGAATGCAGCGACTGCCATACATCAGAATCATGGGATAAAATGCGCGAAGATTTGAAATTCGAGCATGACAAAACCGGATTCAAGCTGATCGGAGCGCATAAAAAGGCGATATGCGCCACCTGTCACATCTCCCCGGTTTTCCACCATGTCGGGACGGCCTGTATCGATTGTCATTCTGATCATCATCAGGGACAGCTTGGGACCGATTGTGCCGAGTGTCATACTCCCCGAGACTGGCAGCCCCGGCAGGAAATGCTGATGACACATGCCGAACGGGGATTCCCGTTGACCGGTGTCCATGCCGTCGCCGATTGCGAGGCCTGCCATGTCGGAAGTGACCGGAATGAATTCGTCGGAACTCCCACTGATTGCGAATCATGCCACATTAAAGACCTTCAGGGGGTAACAGACCCGGATCACTCCCATGCGGCATTCCAGGTCGATTGCGAAAGCTGCCATCATGCCGCGTTCGGAACCTGGTCCAGAACCACCTATGAACACCCGGCATCATTTCCTTTGACCGGAGCACACAGGACAACTCCTTGCAGTGCCTGTCACGCCGGCGGATTTTCCGGCACCCCGACCCAGTGTTTTTCCTGCCATAGTACGGAATTTGCGGCAACCGACGATCCTGACCACGAGGCCTCAGGTTTCTCCACCGATTGCCAGACTTGCCATACCACGACAGCATGGGAACCGGCCTCGTTCGATCATAACACGACGGGATTCCCTCTCCTCGGTGCTCATCAGACGCTAAACTGCATGGCCTGCCATTCGTCGGGTTATGCGGGAACGCCGACCACTTGCGTCGGATGCCATTTACAAGATTATAATAGTACCGATGATCCCGACCATGCGGCATCGGGATTCTCCACCGATTGTCAAACCTGCCATTCCGTGAATGCCTGGGAACCGGCGACCTTCGACCATAATACCACCGGCTTCCAGCTCTTAGGCGCTCACCAGACGCTTAACTGCATGGCGTGCCATTCGTCGGGTTATGCGGGAACGCCTTCGACCTGCATCGGATGCCACCAGGCCGACTACGATGGGACCACTGACCCTAATCATGCCGCGGCCATGTTCCCGACCGATTGCCAGAGCTGTCACGGATTTAATGCCTGGGAGCCGGCCAACTGGGATCATGATGGCATGTACTTCCCGATATATTCCGGAACACACCGGAATGAATGGAATAATTGCAGTGACTGTCATACTATTCCATCCGATTATTCGCAATTCGACTGCACCTCTTGTCATGAACATAATCGGACGGACACGGATAACGACCATAGCGAAGTCAACAACTACCAGTATCTGAGTTCTGCCTGCTATTCCTGCCACCCTCAAGGGAGAAACTGATGGCAAAACTAGTCCTAATATTTCCTATTATGGTATTGTTATTGGCAGCAGTATCAGGTGCCGAGGAAAATACCGCCTTTAAGGTCACCTATATTTCCGCAGAAAATGTCTATATCGACGGCGGGAACGAGGACGGCTTGCTGGTCGGCGATACGCTGCTACTGAAGGGAAAAGATAAAGACACGGTCCTCGTGGAAATACAATACGTTGCGGGACATTCCGCATCCTGCCGGAAAATTTCGGGAATTGCAGATCCCGTCATCGGCGATCGCTTTATTATTCAGGCCAGTGCCCTTTCGGATGATATGCCCGTAACCGAAGAAACAACGGCTGATGCGCCGGTCGAGTTGCCGGAGATTTCTTCGCTGAAAAGCGGAACCGTTTCCGAGAGAATCGCAAAGCCCTCAACCAAAGTGAAGGGAAATGTCGCGTTGAGGTATTATTACTGGAGCGATCAAAGCCCGGCCAATCTCGATTTCAGCCAGACGAATACCAGGTTGAATTTAAAGGTGCACCACCTTTGGAATGAGCATATAACATTCGTCCTGCGTTCGCGCGGGCGTTACGATGCCCGCAGGCAGGCCTATTCCAACGTCGACAAATCGTCATGGGAAAACCGCCTTTGGGAGTTATCGCTGGTTTACGACAACGAAGAAAGCGGCCTGTCGATCGCTGTCGGGAGAATCCTCCCGCAAAACCTGGCGGCTTCGGGATATCTCGACGGAGTTCAAATGGAATTCGATCTTTCCGAGTCGGTGCGGCTGGGGATGCTGGGGGGAAGCCGTCCGGATTGGTTGTACCAATCGATCGGGAGTTCACTGAATAGAGGTGGAGCATATGCAACATACAATTCCCGCGGAACAGGCAAGCTGCAATTCGAACAAACACTGGCCGGTATCGGAGAGGCTCACTCCGATCGCATCAGCAGATCCTATTTGATTTCCACGGGGAGAATTTCCTATTCGTCGAACTGGGGCATCAACCATAACGTGGAGATCGATATAAATGCCGGATGGAGAAAGGACCGTGCGGGACAAACCGTGGCCGTTTCGAGGGCTTATGTTTACGGATATTACAAGCTAATTCGTAATCTCCGACTTGGACTCAGCTATGACAATTTGAAACGGTACTGGACATATGAATATATGGGTACTGCCGACAGTCTTTTCGATGATCGTATTCGCCAGGGATGGAAAGCCCGGGCGGATTATTCCGTTTCCGGAAAATGGTTCCTTTCGGGGAGTCTCGGGATGCGCAGCCACCCCGATAAAGCAGATCCGACCATCACATATTCAATGAATTTCAGGCGTTCCGGACTGCTGACAAATACCGTGACGGTCGCCGCCATGTACAGTGCTTTCGACGGACCGCATGAGCACGGCGCCAATTATTTCGGTCAGATACAGCTATTTTCGGCCATGCCCGGAGTTATACATGTTACCTACGGCCACTATCAATACGCGGTCGACGAAATAGACGAGGATCGTTCCAGCTGGTATCTGGAGGCCGGGCTCGACACCGATTTCGGCAGAAATTATTATATGGGAGGGTCGATTCAATATAACACGGGGGCCGATATCAAAGGATGGAAATTCCAGTCTGAATTAGGATATCGCCTGTAGTACTTACCTGCAAAGACTAAATTATGGAAACAATACTTTTTTGGGGAATCGCGGCTTTGCTGGTGATTGCCATATTTATCCCCTATTTCGTAAAGTTCAGAAGATCTCAGGCGAAAGCGTCATCACGGCTCGAAGAGGCCCGTTCCCTCGGAATTGACCGTCCCCGCAGCCAGTACCCGCAAGTTAACCGGACCGCCTGCATCGGGTGCGGAGCATGTGTCGATGCCTGTCCCGAAGGTGATGTTCTGGCCGTTGTCTGGGGTACCGCTGAAGTCATCAATGGCGACCGTTGTGTTGGCCACGGTTTCTGCGAAACGGCGTGTCCCGTTGGTGCTCTGAAAGTGGGCCTGGGGGATGTCACGAGCAGGCCGGATATACCGATACTATCAGAACAAAATGAAACCTCGGTCCCAGGTATCTTTATCGCGGGAGAACTGAGCGGGATTTCTCTTATTCGTCATGCCGTAGCGCAGGGCCAAAAGGTCGCCGATGAAATCGCAAGGCGCTGCAAAACTGACCGCCGGACAAAAGATTATGACCTCGCGGTCGTCGGGGCTGGCCCGGCCGGACTGACCGCCGCATTGACCGCGAGAAAGCACGATGTTTCATGCATCGTTCTCGATCAATATGATTTAGGCGGGACTATCCTGCACTATCCGCGCAAAAAACTGGTCATGACTCAGCCGGTCGATATTCCCTACTACGGACATCTTGATCGTGATGAATATTCCAAGGAAGAACTCCTCGATATATGGCAGCAGGTGGCCGAATCGTCGAACCTCGACATCCGCCCGGGCCAAAAGGTCGAAAGCATTGTCCGCATGGATGAGGGCTTTCAGTTGATTACAGCCGGGGGCAAGACAATGACAGCGGCTTTTGTGGTTCTGGCCTTGGGACGGAGAGGTTCCCCCAGGAAACTGGACGTCCCCGGAGAAAACCTTCCAAAGGTGCTTTACAAATTGACCGATGCCCAGTCTTACCGAAATCAGCACATTCTGGTAGTTGGCGGAGGAGACAGCGCTGTCGAGGCCGCAGTCGGACTGGCTCGACAGCCCGGCAATAAGGTTATGATATCGTACCGCAAGCCGCGTTTTTTCAGGATAAAAAAGAAAAATGAAGATGCCATCGCTCGCCTGATCGGAGAAAAAAAGTTAGAAGCCTGCTTCGAATCGCAGGTTCTGGAAATCCGCGAATCTAATGTCCTTCTGTCTACTCCGTCGGGAGAAATCGAAATTCCGAATGATGTGGTGATTGTTCAGGCGGGAGGGATTCCGCCGTTTGACATGCTGAAGAAAATCGGGATTGCCTTCGGCGGCGATTCAATCAATATGGCGCAGGCGGATGATCGGCATCAAAAGGTTTCTACAGGCTGATCGAGAATCAGGTTCAACTTCCTTATTAAAATCTAAACCCGCGCACAGCAAGGGTTTATAAATATGGCGGGGGCAATTAGACAAATTTCGCGACTTTTTGAGTTACCGAAGCTTATTCGATATTCTGCATTTTGAGTTTTAAAAGCGGCCCCAATACCACTCTCCCCAAACTTTTGTGGAATTCGCCTTTAATGTGAAAATCAGCTACTCAACCGTAAGCGGAACTCGTTGGAAAGTAATATCTTAGTTATATCACAGGGTCAGACTTTGCACTTCTGCAGCTCGATCTCGCCCTCGGCGAAGTACTTCTTTCGGAAGAAAAGGGCCACATTTACCAATCCTATTAGAACCGGCACTTCGACCAACGGGCCGATTACGGCCGCAAAGGCCACGCCAGAGTTTATACCGAAGACGGCCACTGCCACTGCGATAGCCAATTCGAAGTTGTTGGAGGCAGCGGTGAAACTCAAGGTAGTGGACTGGGCGTAATTTGCCTTTGCCTTTGCGCTCAGGAAAAAGCTGACCAGGAACATCAATATGAAGTAGATCAACAGCGGTATTGCGATGCGGACCACATCCATCGGGATTTTCACTATCAGTTCGCCCTTTAAGGAGAACATAACGAGAATCGTAAACAGCAAAGCGATCAGGGTGATGGGGCTAATTCTCGGAACAAACTCCCTATGATACCAGTCTTTACCCTTGGCTTTCACCAGGACCAATCGCGTCAGCATACCAGCGATAAAAGGTATACCAAGATAAATGAACACGCTTTCGGCGATCTGTCCAATGGTCACTTCTACAACTGCACCCTCCAGACCGAGCAGAGGCGGCAGTTTCGTAACAAAAATCCAGGCAAAGATTGAATAGAAAACAACCTGAAACACCGAATTGAACGCGACCAATCCGGCCGCATACTCGGGATCGCCTTCAGCCAGATCGTTCCATACGATGACCATGGCGATACACCGGGCAAGGCCGATCATTATCAGCCCGACCATGTATTCGGGATAGCCTGACAGGAACACTACGGCCAAAACGAACATCAAAATGGGACCGATGACCCAGTTCTGGATCAGACTCAAGAAAAGTATCCTGTAATTGCGAAATACGCGTCCCATCTCCTCGTAACGTACTTTTGCGAGCGGCGGGTACATCATGAGAATCAAACCGATGGCGATAGGTATGTTGGTTGTCCCAACCGAGAAGGTATCCCAGAAACCGGCAACGCCGGGATAGAAGTGGCCCCAGGCAACACCGATCGCCATGGCCGCAAATATCCATACCGTAAGATAGCGATCCAAAAATCCTAATCTTTTGACAACCGATCCAGCTGCTGTCATATATTTATCTCCTCTTAATCAACCTGTTGGAGTCAAGCATCTTCGTCGCCAACGGCTACCGACTTAAGCCACTCCTGAATTTTTATATCAATCTGATCCCGCACCTGACGAAACTTGGCGGCTATTTCTTCATCGCTCCCCTCAAACGCGGTCGGGTCCTCAAAAGGCCATGAAAGCTTCTCCAGGGCGAAGGGGTAGATGCTCGGGCAGTTATCCTCTGCCTGCTGACAAACGAAGATTGCGTACTTGAATGATATTCTTCCCAGAATCGACTTAATGCTCTTGGATTGTTGACCGGAAATATCTATTCCGATCTCATCCATTATCTTTATAGCCAGAGGATGAATCGACCTGGGTTCGAGGCCGGCACTGAACACGTCGAAACGATCTCCGGCATACTTGCGGAGAAACCCCTCCGCCATCTGACTTCGGCAGGAATTGCCGGTGCAGAGAAGTAGCACATTCTGATTCATGATCGTAACCTCAATGTTCCATTGAGCGTATCAGGCAATGTCATTACGAATTCCTTAATCTCATCCCGTACGCGACGGTAATGTGATAATGCCTCTTCTTCGGTCTTTACGGACCTGGCCAGCCTCGGCGGGTAGTCAAAGCCATTGTGGATTTTTACGGCATTGCCGGGGAAGATTGGGCAGTTCTGGTCAGCATCGGAGCAGACGGTTATGACATAGTCAAACTCTTTGGTTTCGAGGTCGGCGAAAGTCTTCGATTTGTGATCGGAGATATCGACCCCCACCTCGGCCATGACTTTGACGGCATTGGCATTAAGGCCATGATTCTCCGTTCCGGCAGAATATGCCTCGATTACGTCGCCTTTGAGTTTTTTAGCCCATCCTTCCGCCATCTGACTTCGGCAGGAATTGCCGGTGCATAAGAAAAGCATCTTCAACATCTATTTTGCCTTTCGCACAGATCTTCCGGATCGAGTTTCAGAATCTCCTTCAAACGCTGTTTGTCCGCCTTCGCCAGCTGAGAGTGTTGGGCGGTTGTCAATATCATGTTGAGGGCTGCACTGGGTACTCCCCTGGCATCGGACTCAGACAAACGGTAGTAGACCCACCGGCCCTTCTTCCGAGACTCCACCAGTCCTGCTTCTTTGAGTATTTGCAAATGTTTGGAGACAGTGGAAGGAGCCAGCTCTAATAGTTCCACAATCTGGCAGACGCACAGTTCATTATCGCGCAGAGCCAGTACGGCTCTGATCCTGGTTTCATCGCCCAGCGCCTTCAGCGCCTTCACTTCGGGAACTGTTTCTTTTGCCATACATGCGCCTCACTTTTCAGACCAATATAGACCGCTTGATGGCATAAGCCAAAACAAGCAGACCACAGTTCAGAGCCATTCCAATTGAGATATATGCCCGGCACCACGTATCCTCGCGGAGGCGGATAAAGTCCTTTATATCCGTTGCGCCTATCTTCCTCGCACGACAACGCATTACAGCTATTGTCCATCTCCAGACGAAGAGCGCAACTGTTGCGAGGCATATGTAAAGGCATATGACGAAAGCTGTATTCATTCCTGGCCTTAAGGCTATTTATCCCTATCGATTGGGCCGTCCCGAGCGGCCAGTCGAAATCAGTGTTAGTCCTATATTTCGTCATATAACGAATTATATGGGGTGTTTGTTCCCGTGTCAAGAAATTTTGATAAATTGGGAACCGTGCAGAATGTTATCATTTTCTACCCCAATCAATCAGCAAGCCGTTTTGCAGAATTGCGGTTGCCGCTGATTATTTTTTCAGATAGTTCAATTGATGCCTTGGTTGCTAAAGGCAACACCGGACACCAGACTGGCGGTATCCGGAGGCTACTATTCCTGTGGCTAATCGACGAAAGCCGGACATGAGTTTTAGCAGGTTCATGTCATTAATCCTCTCCTTTTCAGTAAGAAATTACTTCGGGCTGGGCGGAGGCGAATTGAGCGGCGCTCCCACGGGAATGTCACACCGATGATTCGGCTGCCCGTGCGGAGGATTCATGCCCGGAACCGTCGTAGTCGTGGTAGTCTGGGTGGGGGCATCTGGCTTCACGGGAGTAACAGTCATCGGCTGCTGCCCCGAAGACGAATTGAGCGGCGCCCCCACAGGGATATCACAACGGTGATTCGGCTGTCCGTGCGGAGGATTCATGCCCGGAGCGGTCGCAGTGGCCGGGGCAGGCTGTGTCGTGCCCAAATTAGGGCCCGGACCCTTGCGTACCGGGACGTCCCGTGATTCCTTACAGGATATCATAAGGCCCATAGAGAGAATGAAAATCGTTAAACATATGCGTTTCATGATAGACCACCTGCTTTAGTTGAATTCACTATTATACGTTCAAACATGGGACTTTTCATTTCATTTATTAATCCACCGCTCGCCAACAACGATTGCTTACTTCCTATCAGCTTCAAGCCAGGCCAGCGCGTCGGCCGCCGTACCATTGACTGCAGCCATTTTCATGAGCCGGGCAACCAGAATCGCCTCGGCAATCTCGGCATCGGTCGCACCCGCCTGCTTGGCCATTTTGGTCCACATAAGCGTACAGGTCGACGATTGCAGCGAGGCGGCGACCCCAATGCCGATCAGCAGTTTGTACTTTTGCGGAACTGTCTGCAGCGCCGGATTATCCATAATAGCGCCCCTGTGGCTCAAGTAGGTATTGGCCTCTTCCGAAGAGACAGCGCGAAGGATATCCATCGGGGTTTTATTACCTGCAGTACTCATGTTTGCTCCTTTTCACGAAAGTGTCCGAATATATTCTTGCTCCGCGAACGGCCAATCGCCTTCGAGTTAAGATGTTTTATCACCCAGGCAATTGCCTCAGCCGTAACAGAAGCGGTTTTCTCCGTCAATCTATAGTAAACCCACTTGCCGTTTTTATTGCTTTCAATAAGCCGGGCATGTTTGAGGATGGACATATGCTTGGAGACGGTGGAGGGAGCCAGATTCAGCAGTTCGATGACCTGGCAGACACAGAGTTCGCCGGAGCTTAGAGCCATCAGAACGCGGACCCTGTTTTCATCGCCAAGAGCTTTGGTTATGTAAAGAAAGTCTTGCAAGATATCTCCTACATTTCGCCAAACGTCGAATTATTATGCAATCATGTCGGAAAAAGTTTCCGCTTGCCAATACTTTATTTAACTTGATTATGTAGACGAATCAGAATAGAATCAACGATCCGAAGGAGTGGCGTAAATCGCTACTTAGCAGCGGCTTACATTACTATAAAAGCGGCGTTTGCCGCTATTCGGCAAGATAGGAATTTATATTGCCGCTTACATACTCGAAATATGCCTGCTTGTCCCCGACCAATTCCCAGATCTTCTCGATATTCTTGTGACCCACTTCCTTGCCGTCTCTCATTTCAACAAGCACCAGCGACTGAAAACTGATATCATAGTCCGTAAGGAAGTGTTCATTCCAGGTTTCATCGTAGTTGACCACCTGAAATTCAACTCGACCGGAATTGAGTTCATCCGTAAAGAGAGTCTCGACCGTTTCTTTAGAATACTCTTCAAGGGTATTACAGGTCGGGCAACGCATATTGCCGTGGAAATAATAGACGATCAGCCGGTCATCCGGCAATTGTCCGGAGGCAACAGCGGCCTGATTCGTAATGGTCTCCGGAGTATCACTCGCCTGTTTCACAATCAGGGCCACAACACTGATAGTGACAAAAAGCAGTAATAAGGCGGTGATTATGGTTTTAAGTTTCATAAGCAAGTCCTTAGCTGAATATGTTTATCCCGAAGATGTAAATGAGCGTGTAATAGATGCCAACGGCAATGAACACTACTCCTGTGATTCGGCGCGCCCATTTCTCGATGGTCTTCAGCTTGTTGAACATGACGCCGACCATCCGAGTGCTCAGGGCGATTACAAAAGCGAATACGATTACCGGTAAGGCAGTACCGACCCCATAGACGATGGGCATCACAACCGAAGACTGATGATCCACCGCCAACGGAATGAGACTGCCGAAAAACAGGGCCGCCGAAACCGGGCAGAAGGACAGGGCAAAAAGCAAACCCAACAGGGCCGCCCCCCAGATGCCGAAGCGTTCCGCTCGTCCCTGCATGCGTGATCCAATGTCACTGCGCATGATATCAAGCGAGACCAGTTCCAGCAGAAACATTCCGACGACAATCAGGATCGGACCGAGGAACTTATTCATATTCTGCTGGAGAAACATCGCCAACTCCGGAATCGACAGCACACTGGCGACAATAAGGATACCCAGTACGAGATAAGTTACCATCCGCCCCAGCGTATAAAGCAGGCCGGCTGCGATGACCTTGCTCGGGCTATCCACTCGCCGACCGATAAAACTGATGGCGGCAATATTAGTGGCCAGAGGGCATGGCGATATTGAAGTGAGGATTCCCAGCCAGATGGCGGATCCCAGGGCAAGAGCATATGAATCCATTAACGCTCCTTCATGTATGCGTTGATCTCGTCCTGCACGTACTTAAAGAACTCATCTTTGTTTCTTATTAGTTGCCAAACCCTGTTCAGGTTCTTCCACTCGACCTTCTTACCATTTTTCAAATCGCAGATCACGAGAGACTTCGTGTACAATTGATAGTCATCGATGAAGTGTTTGTTCTCGGCATCGTCAATATTAATAGATTCAAACTTCAATACGCCGCTCTTCAATTGCTCGGAAAACCCGGATTCGATGGCTTCTCTCGAATACGCCTCGATCTTTTTGCATGAAACGCACCGGGACGTGGTGTGAAAGTAATAGGCCACGACCTCAGGAGCCGTTTTGAGGCTGTCGCCTTTCGCTTTGACGGTATCCTCAACTGATACCGGTGCCGTAGTTTGTCTGTCAGTCTGTAACTCAGCCACCGAGCCTGAACCAGACACGATAACGACCGTCAAACCCGCTATAAACAGCAGCAGGAATATTGATTTGCGTTTCACTATAATTACCTCCTTCAAATTCTATTACTCAATATCGTCTCCGCCCGTTCATATACTCGGGCGATATGTTCTTGATCTACTTTGGTGCGCCCCTTTTCCATCCGAGCTCGGAAAGCAGGATGTAATCATAAGATGCAACACCGGCTGCTCTTGAGTTTCATGACTTATCTCCTGTATGTGCTTGCTCCGATTACGAAATAAGTTTCTTCAGTTCATCAATCGATGGAACCTTGCCCGATATTTTCACTCTGCCATCCACGACCAAGGCCGGTGTCATCATCACGCCATAAGCCACAATCTTCTGGATATCTTCCACTTTTTCGATGTTGCATTCCATGTTGAGTTGCGCGGCCGCCTCCATAGTAAGCTCCGTCAGTTTTTTGCACTTGGGGCAACCTGTTCCGAGAATCTCTATCTTTTTCATATATCACCACTCCTGGACTTTAAGTCCATTCTCAATCATCTTCCGGTTTGTCCGCCCAGCATATAGAAATAAGTTGCCGTCCAGTTGCTCAGCACCGTGACTATTCCAAACAGAAACATACCGACGCTCATAAGCGCCCAGCCGGACATGATATTACCGACGACGCAGCCCCCTGCAAACGCCGCTCCGGTACCAATCATTAGTCCTCCCAGTAGAGCGATCAGGATCTCATCAGGTGGTTTGGGAAGTAGTTTCGCCTGACCTGACATCCGTGCCGATACCCATGAACCAATCATTAAGGCGACAACTTCCAACACGAGCCACCAGACAACTTGCTTGCCGCTCCCCTTTTTCTCAGGTTGAGGAGTGGCAGAATTTGTTGCACTAACTGGATTGGTCGGTTTGCTGGAATAGACATGATTAAACCCGTTGTCGACCAGAAGCAATTCGGCCTGCATTACACCGTGAGTGACTCCGAGCGGGTAATTGCGACCGCTCGCGGCTGACGATAAATAGGCTGGGACCATCAAAAGCCCGATTGCCACTCCCGCTGCCCAGGGTCGCCAAGGTTTGGTGAGGACTCTCTGCATCCAGGGCGTGTCGTCATTCCTGACGTTTAAGGCTTTGTCTGAACGTTTTCTTCTGAGAACGGAAGCCACAACCAGAGTAACGGCCGCAAATATTAGTGCCAAAACCCAGAACGGCAGTCCGGTGAGACCGAAGAGGCTGACGGCCCTGCCATCGGCCAATGCAACGACGTGTTTTTTCATCCAGAGGTGCATACCGTTGAGCGGTCCGAATTCCACCATCATTACGCCGACCGGGATCCCAAGGATAGCCACGATCGAATTTAGATTCCCGGCAGCTCCCTTGTAGAGACAGCCACTGATGCAACCGCCAGCGAAGACCATTCCAACACCGAATATCACTCCACCAATGATATAATTAAGGTAGAGCAATGGTTTTGGACTGAGTTTGACCCAACCGAGCAAATCAAGCCCGGCGAATCCAAGCATCGCGACTACGATTAGTATCCATAGCCCAATCATCTTGCGGGGATCTCGCATCATGATGGTTTCACTGAATGCTGACGATCCGCATAGATCACCCTTTTGAAGGAAAAAGCCAAACAAGAAACCGACCGGAATGGCCGTCAGGACCCACAGCTTGGTAATGGCCGCAATAATTGTGAGCAAAACCAGCCCGATCGCACTCAAGGCAAGGTATCGCCGCCAGTGTACGGTCTTCGCTTTTCCGCTTACTACCATCTCAAGTCATCCTCCTGTATCTTCAAAACGAAGTAACTTATTTGCTTTCCGCCATCGAGACTTCCCTGCGATTGAACATCACATACAAAATCGGCATGAGGAACAGCGCCACCAGTATTTCCATAAGTAATCCGCCGATCGCTCCGGCTGCCATCGGCTGCAGCATGTCGCCGCCTTCCTCCAGGGCCAGTGCCAGCGGAATGAAACCGACCAGCACCGCCATGGTTGTCATGACTCTCGGCCGCAGCCGAATTTTCGCGGCGCTGATTACTGCTTCTTTCGGTTCAAGGCGGTCGCGCCGGCGAATATCTTCGGCAAACGTCAATAGCAACACACCGTCGTTGACGGTAGCCGCGATAACCACCAGTATCCCAATGATGACAGTCGCTCCAAGTGGAAGCCCGGTCAAGAACATGATTAACACGACTCCAACCAGACATACCGGGACGCTTCCGAGAATCAGGCTGGGCAGTTTGAGACTGTTAAACTGAACTGCCAGCACTATGAATGAAAAGAAGACGGCGAACGCCAGCACCGCCAGGATGTTGCTCTTCATGTCGCCCATCATCTGGGCCTGGCCGCCGAATTCGAACTCATATCCTACCGGCCTTTCTATCGAAGCCATGGCGCCCTGCAATTCGGACAAAGCTTGACCCACACTCACTCCGGCGGCATCGCCGCGCACGATAACCTGTTTGATCTGATCTTCCCGTACGATTTCCACCGGCCCCACCGCCTGAGTGACTCTGGCAACATCCTGGACCCGAAGATAGCCGCCCTGCGCGCAATTAAGCGGCAGGTTTTCCACATCCTGGCGGCTCGTTATTCGCAATTCGGGAACCAGAACTCGAATGTTGTAGTATTCGTCGCCGTCCCGATAACGCGTTGCCACGGTACCGGTGATCAGGGACTTCAGTGCATCGGAGATATCTGCAATCGACACCCCCAAATCAGCCGCACGTTGCCGGTCGATTATGACCTGATACTCAGGTTTGGTCATGTCCATTGACACGTATACATTAGTGAAATGGGCCAGTTCGTTCATGCCCGAGGCGGTCTGCCGAGCAAGATCATCAAGTATCATCATATCCTGGCCCTTGATCTTCACCTCGATATCTGCCTCGCCGAGCTTACGGATCCCTTTCAACTTCATTTGCATGACCATCGCCTTACCGCCCGGAACAGGCACTTTCGAAACGATTGGTCGTAATTTCTCAATATATCCATTGGTGCTGAGGTCTCGGTCACCGCGCGGAACAAGTTGGATATTCAGTTCACCTTCATTGGCAATCTCATAGGTGTAGAGACCCCACACTTTGCCGCCCGTGAGAGTGAACATGCTCTCGATATCGTCATCCTGACCGATGCGCCGTTCAATCTCTTTCAATACGCGGTCGGTCTCAACCACCGAGGTCCCTGTGGGCAAGACAACTTTCACCATGATGCGCCCGTCGTCCATCTGCGGCAGGAATTCGCTACCCAGCCGGCCGAGCAAGGCGATTCCAACAACCAGCACAACCGCCGAAGCCACCACTACCATCCCCTTACGTTCCAGTGCCCAGATCAATGCGCTCCCGTAGCCCTCTGTGATTCTTTCGAAATATCGCTCGAACCACGTGGTCTTATCTTTGTTTGTCTGCTTTCCCAGAATCAGAGTTGTCAGCATTGGGGTAACCGAAACCGCCATCAACAGACTGATTACCACGATCCCTGCGATCACCAGAATCAGTTCGCGGAAAAGCAGACTGGTCAAACCGGGAACTAACAGAAAGGGAACAAACAACGCCAGAAACGACAGGGTTGCGGCCACGATGGCGGGCCCTATCTCATCGGTCGCTTGATCTGCAATCGACAGCATGGGTTCGGTTGATCGTTCTTTTCGCCAGCGGGTGATGTTCTCGATCACAACAATGGAATTATCCATCAAGACTCCGATAGCGATCACCAGTCCACCAAGCGAGAAGATATTGAGTGAGAAACCGGCCGTTCTCATCAGGAAGAAATTCAGGATTAGAGTAATGGGAAGTGCGATTACAAGTACCGCGACCTGCCGCCAGGAACCGAGAAACAAAAAGATGATAAGTATGACCAGCAGGGCGGCCTCAACTGCGGCGTTGCGCACGCCGTTGATAGCGGCCATGACGTAGTCGGCCTGATTTTCCACCATTCCCAATTTCACTCCGGCCGGCAAGACGGGCTCGAGTTCGCTGATTCTATTGCTGACAGCTTTCGCGACTTCGACCGTATTGGCATCGGCCTGTTTTAGAACGCTGAGTTTCACCGCAGGATGACCATCAAGGCGTGTTATGACCCTGACCTCTTCGCTGGCGTCAACCACCTCAGCTATATCCTGCAAGAGAACCTTGGCTGTGCCCTTACGTGCCACCACCACCGACCTGATTTCCTCAAGGTTTCGATACTCGCCAACGATCCGGGCGATAAACTCTTTGCTTCCCGAAGTTACCCGTCCACCGAACTGCTCGACATTCTCCTCTTGCAGCCGTTTGATTATGCCGGCGAGGGTTAAGCCGTGCTTTTCCAGTGCCTCTTCATCAAGATGTATTCGAATTTCGCGTTTTAACCCGCCGACGATTTCTGTTCCCGCAACGCCCGGCACCGCCAGAAGTTGATCCTGCAGCCATTCATCCGTCCAAGTTCGAGTTTGCACAAGATCCCACTGGTCGCTGGTCACCGTCATCTGCACAATCGGCAGTTGCGACGGATCCGCTTTGATGATTACCGGCGGATCCATATCCTTGGGCAACTCACGAGCCACCCGCGCCATAGCCGCCAGGGCATCCTGATAGGCAACGTCCACGTCGACGCCATACTTGAAATTGGCCTGAAGCGTGTACATACCTTCAATCGAGGACGATTCGAGATAGTCTAAATCATCCACCGTGGCCATCTGACGCTCGACCGGATCGGCAATATTCTTTTCTATCTCTTCCGGAGTCGCCCCTCGCCACCATATATGTACCTTGATCATGGGGTAGGTGATGTTGGGGAGGAAATCAACCGGCAACCGCCAAAGCGCGTAGAGCCCAAGAACCACCAGCGCCACCACCATGGCACTGGTGGCCAAATTTCGGCGGACTGCGTATTGAGTAATCTTCACTTCTGCTCGCCTCCCGGTTCTTTCGACTTCGAGCCGGGTTGAATGACGCGAACCTCTGCGCCCGGCTTTAGCTTCTCATTACCGGCCACCACTACCGATTCACCCGCCGTTACGCCTGATAAGATCTGAACGCGTGTTCCCTGCTCGATTCCAAGGTGCACCATCCTCCGCGAGACCGTATCAGCACTGACAACGAAAAGCACCCGGTCGCCGGAAGGTGTTACAAGAACCGCCTGGCTCGGCACAACAATGGCACTATCGACGGTTTTAAGCGGTAATTGTAACCGAACGAACATTCCCGGAAGGATCGAGACCTTGGCGTCAATCTCCGCCTCGATGGTGCGCGTGCGCATCCGTTCTTCAAGAAAGGGATAAATTCTGCTTATGCTCGCTCTGAAGGCCGAATCCGGAAATGCATCAAGCCGAACAGTCAAATTCATTCCGTTGCGCAATTGCGCCGAATACCGCTCCGGCACCGCGGCCTCAATAGCGAGATTCTCGGGATCATACAACTCAACCAGGGGCGCGCGTGGTACTACATAGTCGCCGTCACGGATGTTGACCTTTGAGACAATGCCGTCCCATGGGGCGAGAACCGAATAATCCTGAACCGCCTCCATGGCTCTAACCAGTTGCGCTCTCGCATTCTCATACGCTGCCCTCGCGCGATCGAGCTCCTCTCCCGGCAATGCCTGACTCTCAACCAACTGCTTCGTTCTGTTGAGATTCTCCTCCTCCTTCTTGACTGTCTCCTGATAGGATGTAATCTGTGCTTCAATACCTTCGCGGCGTCCAATCGACAGGAGGACGTCACCCATCTTGACCCGGTCCCCCTCACGAACCTGCAGATCCATGACCGGACCCTCGGCCGGTGATGCCAATCTGGCAATCCTCTGCGGCACCACCGATCCGGTCAGTTCAAGCATCTCAGAAATAGGCTCTACTGCCGCCGGAGATACTCTGACCTGAACTGCTTTTTTCTGTGACGAAGCGTCCTGCAATGCACCCCCACCCGAAAAGATGGCGCGAATGAAAATGACGAGGACTATTATTACTGCCGCTGCGGTAATGATTATAATCTTTTTATTCTTCATTGTTCCGATCCTGTCGCTAATTTGAGTTGCGCCTGGGAAATGTGCAGGTCAGCCAGGGCGCGATAGTGATTTGTTTGAGCATTGAGCAGGGCCGATTGTGCGTCAAGGACATCGACAATGGCGCCTCGGCCCAGTTCATATTTCTCGCGCTCGATTCGCAAACTCTCGGTCGCTTGGTCAACTGCCTTGCCGGTGGCTTCCAGCCGGTTGGATGCCGCCTGTCGATTCAAGAGAGCCGTTTCGACCTCAAGCTGCATCTGTAATTCAAGTTGTCGCAGCCGCGCTTGCTGTTCCGCCATACGGGCACGTTCGGCGCTGACTTTGGCGCGAACACGTCCCCCTTCGAAAATGGGAAGGTCAAAGATTATTCCAATGCGCCCGATGTCTTCCGAAGTTGACGCACCGGACACACGAACTTCATCATCTATCGCCCAGCGGTAGCCGTACGACCCCTGCAGTAAGAACGTCGGCCAATGGGCCGCCCTGGCGGCATCGACTATCCGAGACTGTGCTTCCAACCCGGCTTTTGCAGCCAGATAGTCGCCTCGGTCAAGTTGTGCCATAGTAAACATTGAGTCCGTATCCAGCTCGGGAGTCACAACAACCTGGTCGAGCTCGCCCTGAATAGTCAGCGATTCCGTAACATTCTCCAGTCCGAGCAAATTGGACAACAGGCGGTGCTGTATGTCTAAGGAGTTTGTCTCCTGAACGAGACGCTGGGTCACGTCGGACAGGCGTACCTCCGTGCGAAGTCGATCAACCAACGCAGCTTTTTGAGATTCGACGAGGGTTTCAACTCGTTTGAGGTGTTCCATTAAGGTTTGTCGGGAAAACTCGACTGACTCAACAACACGCCGTTGAGCAAGGATCGAATAGAAGATGCTTGTTACATTATATACCAATTCCTCTCTGCTACGGGCGAATTGGTGTTTCGCCGACTGTTCCAACAGAGATGCAGCGCGAACACTATTGACAAGTCGACCGCCGCTGAAGAGCGGCATCTGTAATACGACATCCGCGGACGCAATGTCCCGGCTAAAGACGGCAGGATCCAGCGAATTACGCGCTGCCACCAAACGCTGAGGGTCCAGATTGCGCACATAGCCGCCCGTTCCGTACAGACGAGGGAAGAGCTCGCCTACGGCCATATTCTGTTGAGCAGCCGCTCGCTCAACCTCCCAGGCGGCCGCTGTAATACCGGGATTGTTCGCCAGAGCGATTTCGATGGCCCGTGATAACGTTAGCGAGTCCGGGGGAAGGACGAATTCCCGGGTGGTTACTGACGTCTGCCGCTCAATACTCTTTGGCGGGTCCAATTGACGGTAAGGATCGGTCGGGTGAATCACAGCGCACCCGCCAACTATAAAACCTAACGCAATTGCTATCAGGACTACTGCTGCTCGATGTTTTTTCATCCCCACACCGCCCCGTACACCATGCCGGTAACCGTCGCCATTACAATTACCATAGACACAAAGACAACGGTCTTCTTCGTTCCCATGATTGACCGAATTACCAGCATATTGGGCAGCGATAAAGCCGGGCCGGCCAGAAGCAGGGCCAGTGCAGGGCCCTTTCCCATACCGTTACCGATTAGTCCCTGGAGAATGGGCACTTCGGTCAACGTGGCAAAATACATGAACGCTCCGGCGACCGAAGCAAACAGGTTTGCGCCCAGCGAATTGCCCCCAACCGAACTGCTGATCCATTGGGATGGGATGACACCTTCAAAGTCCGGTCGTCCCAGCAAAAGCCCGGCAACCAGTACGCCGCCGAACAAGAGCGGCAGTATCTGTTTGGCAAAACCCCAGGTTTGAGAAAACCATTCACCTGATTCATCCTCGCGTCGGCTGGTGATGATTGATAATCCCACGACGGCAGCGGAAAACGCCAGCAGAGGCTCATGCGGGAAAATCAGTGCGATAACGGCTGTCGCCAGAGCGGTAAGGACGACCGGAATCTTCGACAGCTTGAACCAGAATATAAGCATAGTGCCAAGGCCGGCAGCCGCAATACTCGTTATGACCCACTTATATGAGTAAATGAGAGACCAGAAACCTGTTGTTTCGTCGGGTTTCCCCCAGTTGGCAAAAACGAGGATAGCAACCATCGCCGCGAAGTACAGCCCATTCTTCCAGAGCGGTCTTTCTACTTCCGGCTCCGGCATGGCCATCTGAGCGTTGACTTTCTCTGTTTCCTCCTTGCGGTAAATCAGATGCATTAGAAGCCCGATGACGATGCTGAAGGCAATCGCACCGACAGCGCGCGCAACACCCAATTCTATCCCCAAAACTCTCGCGGTAAGAACTATGGCCAGTACATTTATGGCCGGACCTGAATAAAGAAATGCTGTGGCCGGGCCCAGACCGGCGCCCATTCTGTAGATTCCGGCAAAAAGCGGAAGGACCGTGCAAGAGCAGACTGCGAGAATTGTCCCGGAAACAGATGCCACCCCGTACGACAATACCTTGTTCGCTTTGGCACCGAGATATTTCATGACAGAGGCTTGACTGACAAACACGGCTATAGCGCCGGCGATGAAGAACGCCGGAATTAGACATAAAATAACGTGCTCCTGGGCGTACCATTTGGTCAACGCCAAGGCCTCGATGACCGCTCCGCGCAGTCGGATGTTATCTATCGGCAGATAAAAGAAAATAAGGAAAACCGCGATTATCCAGGCCAGCGGCTTCCACTCTTTTTTCCATTCCATGTTGCATTATCCTTACAACCAGTAATTTTACAATTCGCTACTTGGCCTTTACGCCAAATATACCATCAAAAAAAATCATTTCCGTATCGAGGATGACATCCGTCGAGCATTGGCAACCAAAACATCCTCAACGCAACCAAAGAAATTCAGGATGCAAGGAACCCGCAGACGATAGAAAACCTGCTGGCCGCGCTTATCGTCTTCGACAATTCCGGCATCTTTCAGTACCGAAAGGTGCTTTGATACAGTGGACATATCAGCTCCGATCATATCCCTAAGCTCACAGACGCACCGTTCACCGCGGGAGAGCTCATCCACAATGAACAGCCTCGACGGGTGAGCCATGGCCTTGATCACTCGGGCCCGGGCCTCGTATTTCTGTTTCGTTCTTTCGTCCATACTCATTCTTATACCCTTATCGGCTTTGTTAGTTGGCAAACTAACCAAATAATTAGAAATGTCAAGAGAGTTTTTTGAGAGTGATGTCGGATTTTTCGGCGGGCGTAATTGATTGTAATATAATGAGATAAAACAATGCGGGGGCAATTAGACAAATTTCGCAACTTTTTGGTGCATGGCAATTATTCCCAAATGGAGCGTTTAAGACTATAATAAAAACGTCCGATCGTTTTTGGATCCGATTTATTTCCGATTCCCATGTACAGAAGATTTATTCCTCGGAGGATTTAGCATATCTTCCGACATTGCTGTCACGATGCAGCTTCCTGGTATCGAGAACGACAATCGTTCGGCCCCCGGCCTCCGCTATAAGGCGTTCTGCGATATTCTTTTCTCCGGTCAATCGCTTCCAGAAAGACATTCGTTTCCCGGGTGTCCCAATGATAATATGTCCCACTCTGTATTCCTCGGCAAACTGCAGGACGGTCCTGACTATATCGTCGCCCTTGTACGTAAACACGGTAGCGCCCAGTTCCTGCGCCAGCACCAGGGTATCAGATAACATCCGTTGTGTGGCAGCATCAATATTGGTCGGACGTTCTCGCGATGTCTGGACGTACACGGCATGCCAATTTCGATTCAATCGTCCGGCCAGACGCGAGGCATATCGCAACAAGGCATCGCTGCTCGGTCCTCGCGAACTCAGACAGACCATAACCTGATCGGGGCTCGTGGTCGTAGGCTCGCTAAGAGGATCCCGACGCCGGACGTCTATCTGAGAAGCCAGTTCTCTCAAGGTCAGTTCTCTTAATTGTTCGAGATTGGATACCGTGAAGAAATTATCGAGTGCGGTTTCGATACGCTCCGGTGTATATACCTTTCCTTCTTCCAATCTCCTTCTGAGGTCTTCGGTTGAAATGTCGATATTGACAATCTGATCCGCTTCCGCGATCACCTTATCGGGAATTCGTTCTTTCACCTTCACGGCTGTAGCTCTTTCGACCACTTCATAGAGGCTTTCGACATGCTGTATGTTAATGGTGGTTATAACATGAATACCGGCGGCAAGAATTTCCTCCACGTCCTGATATCGCTTTCCGTTTTTGCTTCCAGGAACGTTGGTGTGAGCAAGTTCGTCCACCAGTGCGACGGTCGGACGTCGCTTCAGTATGGCCCCGACATCCATATCCTCTATTGCAATGCCGCGATAAATGGTACTACGTCGCGGAATCAATTCCAATCCTTCCAGCAAAGCCTCTGTTTCCGCTCTGCCGTGTGTTTCAACCAGACCGACCGCAATGTCAATTCCATCCTCTTTCAGGCGATGACCCTCGAGCAACATCTGATAGGTCTTTCCGACTCCCGCAGCGTAACCGAGGTAGACTTTAAGCTTGCCCCGCTCGGAACGGCGGATCATTCGGAGAAAACTATCGGCACGGTTCTTGTCCATATTACCTACTCAAGGAATCCAGTGCGATGTTTAGCAAAAGGACGTTTAGCAACGGCTCCTCGGTGAGAAACCCGCCCGGTTTTTCAGCATGTTTGTTGAGTAATCCCATTAACGTGGCGAGCGGCAGTCCTCTGGTCGCGGCTACGCGTTGCGCCTGGAATTCGGCAGCTTGCAGGGTGATGTTCGGATCCATGCCGCTGCCGGAAGCCGTCACCAAATCTGCAGGGACCGGCCTTTCATCTGTCCTGCCGAGCCTGGTTAGTATTTCTTCGGCACGAATGCGAAGTTTTGGATTGGTCGGCGATAGGTTGCTTCCTCCGGTCGCCGAGGCGTTATAGTCAACGGCTGATGGTCTTGGCCAGAAATACTCGGAGCGCTCGAATTTCTGAGCCATAACTTCACTTCCCACAATCACGCCATTCTCATTCTGAATGAGCGATCCATTTGCCGTATGAGGTGTTATCGCCTGACCTACACCCAGGATAACCAGAGTATATAACAGGCAGCAGATCGCCATGGTCGCCAAAACGATGCGGCCGCAAGTCACTATCTGCGGCACGAATCCTGATTTATTGTTCGTATCGTTCATTATTTCTCCTATGTGAGTCCAGCCACGCTGAGCAACATATCAATCAGTTTGATTCCTGCGAAGGGAACCAGCACACCTCCCAATCCATAAACCAGGAGATTGCGACGGAGTATGCCGTCTGCACCCATCGGCTTGTATTTGACACCCTTAATCGCGATAGGAATAAGCAGCGGAATGATAATGGCGTTGAAAATCAAGGCGGAAAGAATGGCGCTCTGGGGAGTCGCCAGTCCCATGATATTCAGCGCAGCAAGTTGCGGAATAGCCAGCATGAACATCGCCGGAATAATAGCGAAGTACTTAGCCACATCATTGGCGATTGAAAACGTCGTCAGGGCCCCGCGTGTCATGAGCAGCTGCTTCCCGATTTCAATAACTTCGATCAGTTTCGTGGGATCACTGTCCAAGTCGACCATGTTTCCCGCTTCCTTAGCGGCCTGCGTACCGGAATTCATAGCCACACCAATATCGGCCTGAGCGAGAGCAGGGGCGTCATTAGTCCCATCGCCCATCATGGCGATTAGTCTTCCTGCACGCTGTTCTTTGCGGATGTACTCCAGCTTGTCTTCCGGCGTGGCTTCGGCGATGTAGTCATCGACCCCTGCTTCTTTGGCGATGGCGGCGGCGGTGAGCGGGTTGTCACCAGTGACCATAACCACCCGAAGCCCCATTGCTCTGAGCCGGTCGAAACGGTCCCGGATTCCGGGTTTCAGAACGTCGGAAAGTGTTATCACTCCCAGAACCTCATTCCCTCGTGCCACTACAATCGGTGTACTGCCCTCGCGCGCTACATCGTCCACGAGGTTCTTCAGGGTTCCCGGAATTGTCCCCCCGCTCTCCCTGACATACTTCCGCAGAGCATCCGATGCGCCCTTTCTGAAAGTACGGCCGTCCGGCAGGTCAAGGCCGCTCAGGCGAGTCTGCGCTGTGAATGGGATGATCTTCCAGCCGGGCGATCTTTTCGGCATAGGTTTGCCGAGCTTCTCTTCCACAAGTATTACGATGGACTTGCCCTCCGGCGTTTGATCGCCAAGCGACGCCCACATGGCCGCCTCAGCAAGTGCTTCGTCAGTCACACCCGGCAGTGGATGATACTCCGTTGCCTGCCGATTGCCCATCGTGATGGTCCCGGTCTTGTCGAGAAGCAGTGTATCAATGTCACCGGCTAACTCCACTGCCTTACCACTCTTGGCCAGCACGTTGGCGGACAAAGCACGGTCCATTCCAGCCAGTCCGATTGCCGCAAGCAGAGCGCCTATCGTCGTAGGAATCAGACATACCAGCAGCGCTATGAGGGTTGGGATGGGCAGATCGACTCCAAAATACTTTCCTATCGGCCACAATGCGCCGGCGACCATGAGAAATGCAAGGGTGAGACCAGCTAAGGTTACCGTCAGTGCCAACTCATTGGGGGTTTTCTGCCGTACCGCGCCTTCGACCAGTGCGATCATACGATCAAGAAACGATTCTCCCGCCCCAGCGGTGATTTGAATCTTTATCTGATCCGATAAAACGCGCGTACCGCCCGTAACACCGGAGCGGTCGCCACCAGCTTCACGAACAACGGGAGCTGATTCGCCCGTAATAGCAGACTCGTCGACGGTCGCCGCGCCTTCTATTACTTCCCCGTCGCTGGGGATGATCTCGCCTTCCGTGACCAGCACGATGTCGCCTTCGCGAAGTTCGTCGGAACTTACTTGCACCTCTCTGCCGTCTTTAATCAAACGGGCAACGGTCATCTGCCGGGTACGCCGCAATGTGTCGGCCTGCGCCTTGCCGCGCGCTTCAGCCAGTGCTTCGGCGAAGTTGGCAAAAAGAACCGTCAACCAGAGGATTACTGTCACGGCTAAGGTGTAGATCCACGTTCCACTGTTCTGAAATAAATCCAGCGCAAACACCGTCATTGTCAAAACTGCACCTATTTCAGCGACAAACATCACGGGATTTCTAGCCATGATCTTTGGATTCAGCATCGCAAAACTCTGCTTCAAAGCGATGAACACAAGTTCCTTCTGAAGCAAAGGAGCGCGGCGGGTTTTTCGCCTCTGCAGTTTTCCTCGTTGGATGTCGTTTGGTATGTTATTTGTTTGATAGTTCATACTCGTTGTCTCCTACATTCCTGCTGCCACAAGATGCTCAGCGATTGGACCAAGCACAGCTGCCGGCAAGAACAAGAGGGCGCCGATAAAAACAACGCTTCCCAGTATGACTAGGCCGAACAGCGGAGTGTCGGTGCGTAACGTACCGCCCGTTTCCGGCGATGGCTTCTTTGCCGCAAGCGACCCTGCTATAGCCAGGGGGAAAATGATGGGGATAAAGCGGGCCAGGAGCATGATTACGCCAGTGGCTATATTCCACGGCACGGTATTATCTCCCAACCCTTCGAATCCGGAGCCGTTGTTGGCCGCGGACGAACTGAATTCGTAAAGGATTTCCGAGAATCCATGGAAGCTCGGATTGTTGACGGTGGACGCACCCCAAGCCGTTGCCGCGAACAGGGCAGTCCCCCCGAGAATAAACAAGGGGTGAATAAGGATCGCCAGCAGCGCGAATTTCATTTCACGAGTTTCAACTTTGCGCCCAAGATATTCCGGCGTACGTCCGACCATCATCCCGCTTATGAACACACCTACAATAATATAGAGGAACATGTTAATGGTACCGACGCCGACACCGCCAAACGTGACATTGAACCACATTCCGACCATCGGGACAAGTCCGGTGAGAGGATTAAAACTGTCATGCATTGCGTTCACCGAACCATTGCTCGTCGACGTCGTCAAGACACCCCAGGTTGGGCCGGCGGATGTGCCAAACCTGAGTTCCTTGCCTTCCAAATTGCCTGTAGTTTCCACTGGCAACTGATCAAACGCTGCAGTCGGCGCGCTCTCGAAGTAGTTGGCGAATCCGACCTTGGCGACCAGCAAAGAAGCCATCACGGCAAAAATGACAGCGGCGTGTCGCATGCGTCCTGTGATTCTACCGAACATCCATACGCAGGCCATCGGAATTAGAATGATGAATACGCTCTCTACAATGTTCGTAAAGAATGTGGCATTTTCGAATGGGTGCGTTGAATTGGGACCGAAGAAACCGCCTCCGTTCGTCCCTAGTTGCTTAATTGTGACAAAAGCGGCCACTGGACCACGCGCAATTGTCTGTGCTGCACCTTCCAGCGTCGTTGCGACGGCTGAACCGTCGAGCGTCATCGCTACGCCGCCGATAACCAGGACCGTGGCCCCGATTAACGCCAGTGGCAGCAAGACCAAAAACGTGGCCCGCATCAGGTCGCTAAAGAAGTTTCCGAGGGAGACTTTCCCCGCCAGGCCCCTGGCCAACGCGGCGAGGGCGGCGATGCCGGTAGCAGCCGACACGAATTGCAGCCACATGAGTCCGAAGAGCTGTGAGAAGTAGCTCATAGTCACTTCTCCGGAGTAGTGTTGCAGATTCGTATTCGAGGTGAACGACGCCACCGTGTTGAAAATCAGGCTTGGTTCTATCGCACCTTTACCGTCAGGGTTGAGGGGCAGGATTCGCTGCAGTGCAAGAACTGCAAAGACGACCACAAACATGATAGCGTTGAACAGGAGCATCGACATGACGTACTGCTTCCAGTCTTGTTCCTTAGTGACAAGTCTCCCACCAATTTTGCTGATGACGGATTCCATATGAAACCGGAACCCGCTCGTTTTACCGGGGGGATTCATCGCCCACATCATGGCTTTTCCCAGGGGCCATGACAGGAGGGCTGTCCCTCCGAGAATCAGCACAATATATAAGATCGACACCGGTTTCCTCCGTTAGAATCGTTCGGGATCCAGTATGGCGACTACCAGATACGCCATACATAAGACCAACACAATTGCTGCTATATAAATCATAATGTACCTTCCTATAATCTCTCACATAGCTTGGTCAAGCCGGCTAAGACGCCGAACGCAACCAATCCTAGAATCAAGTAGAACACGATCATATGTCTAAACTCCTTCTGATGTCTCCCATGCGTATCAAAAGTTGTGGTCGAATTGAAAAGTAACGGTCGGCTTGGCGAGATCGGAATTGTTATAGACGTCGAACCCGAGAATTACACTGCTGCCTGCTCCAACGGTATAGGCGACGCCGAAAGATAGTGCGCCATAACTGCTTTGACCGCTCATGAAGTCGACCGCGGCCCACCACTTGCTGGACAGCGCTTTGTCCCATGAGGCAAGCACGCCGGACGATGATTCTGCACCGGCTTCATCAACCAGTAGATTGTCGTTCCCGGTATATGCCCCGATGCTAAAGCGACCAATTGCCTCGAAAGCTCGGGACACGAGACCATACCAGACGTTGTAATCAGTAACGTCGTTATCGGTACCGAAGTCATATCCACCCGCTGCTATGGCCAGACCAAATACGTCCTCGGCAACACCGACCTTTACATTTCCATAAATGGGATCTTCGGTATCACCGGAAACGTCTCGGAAATCCAGGCCCACCTCAATTCCAACCTTCTCGCTGATACTCGGCGGTAACACGCCTGCAGTCAGACCGAAGTTCAACACATTGAATCCGCGCCCACCGTTCGCAGCGGATTTCAGGCCAAGGTTGCCGTAGGTGTCAAGCCCGAAGTGGAATGTACCAAACCTCTGGATATCAGTTGAAGGAATCCAGATTTGGGTTGACGGTGTCGCCAACGCCAAACTGCCAAAGCAAAGAATCGAAGTGATAAGTCCAATTATTACGTTCTTTTTCATTGTCTTTTCCCTAATTAGACAGTGTCCATTCTGAAACTAATGAGGTGAGAAACCAAAGGTCGGCAGAGTGAAGCTGAATGTTGACCCCTTACCCGGCTCGCTTTCGGCACCAACGACACCGCCATGTGCTTCGACCAATTCCTTGACTATCGCCAGCCCAAGTCCTATGCCGGATCTATCCTTCTGATCCGGGCCGCGATAGAATTTCTCGAATATATGTTCGAGTTGTTCTTTTGCTATTCCCTCTCCCGTATCCGATACCGTAAATTTTATATAGTCCCCTTCCGGTGCGGCGTCTGCTTCAATCGATCCCCCGGGTCCTGTAAAGCGCAGAGCGTTGGAAATCAGGTTGGCGAATACCTGTTTGATTTTTTGCATATCGACCTTGACTTCCGGTAATCCCGACGTGACAGCGTTTACTAACCCGATTCCTTTATCCTTGGCTTCTACTATAAAGGGTTCGATGCTGTCTCTGACCAGCGATTGAGGTTCTACCGACCCGAAAGTTAATCGGACCTTGCCGGCTTCAATTCGATTCAGGTCAAGCAGATCATTGAGAATTTCCACCAGCCGTTCACTGTCGTCGCGAGCAGCCAAAAGCAGCTCTGATTGTTTTTCATTAATACTTCCGACCTTTTCGGCGAGAAGAAGATGAATCGACATGCGCAATGATGTCAATGGAGTTCGAAGTTGATGGGAAACGGTCGACACGACGTCGCGCTTAAGTTCCTGCCGTTCGTGAATCTGGGTTACGTCTTTCAAAATCACAGCTACACCTGTCGTTTCATGATGCCCCGGTCCGAGCGGTATCGGAGCGGCCATCGGCTGGAAAAAATATTCCCGGTTATCGACAAATTGCTGAATATGTCCTGGCCCGGAATCATGCTTGATAACCCTATTTTCATTCATTGCTCTTTTTACCATTGGTGCAAGCCATGTGTAGTCCAGAGAATCTATCATTACACCCGGCTTGAGTCCGAAATGCTGCATGGCCGTTTCGGTGGCGACTTCCACCTTGCCGTCCAGATCCAGAACTGCGACAGCCGCAGGCAGCGTTTTGAATACTTCTTCGGTGGCTCGTTTTGTCCGCATAAGATTTATCTTGTCTCTCTTCTGGGCTTTCCTTAGGGCAGCGGCCATTTCGTTGAATGATTCCGATAAGCGGCCGATTTCGTCACCCGTTTTTTTCTCCACGAACAAATCGAGATTTCCCATGCTTATCTCATTCGTCGATTCGATCAGCCGATTGATCGGCCGAATAATCCATCGATGCGACAGGTAACTGAAGATTAAAGCGAGGATGGTGCATACACAAATTGCGAAAAGCATTCTATTATATGCGACTGTCGCCAGCTTCCGGGCAGCGTCGTTGGCATCGCTCATATTATTCTGGTTCATCAATAGGATATCCTGCGCCAGAGACTTTATTTCATTGAATAACGGCTGTATCAGTGAGAAATACGATTCCTGTCGGTCATGCAGCGTAACTGCCGTCTGAGTAGCGCTCGGAATTATTTCGCGATATTCTTCGAATAATTCTTTGATTCGTGCCGCTTTCTCCCCCTCACCGGTTAGCGTAATATTCCCGAGTTCGATATTCAGTGCGGATTGGAAATTCGACGTGTTTTCCTCGATTAACCGAATACCTTCGGCGTCCCTGCCGGCCATCGTATAAAGAATTCCGCTGTCCATGCGTTCCAGGGATTCTTTCATGTTCTGACATGCGATGACGCTGCGATAATTCTCCCGCAGGATAACATCAATGGCTCCGGCAAGCTCGCGGATTTGCGTCATGGTCAATAATCCAATGACAATCACGACCGCGAGCAGTCCGCCGAACCCGAGCATTAGTTTATGTCTAATTCCAATCATATTTTATTTCCTGTGGAGCTTTTAAGCAAACACCGTGCCGAACGAATCATGCGGGAACTGCCCTTTGACTGCTCTATAATGGTGGCTGACACCTTGCATTAAGCAAGGTCACGCTGAATTTACATTGCGAATTTCAATGTCGATAAGGACGAGGTAAACGGATTAAATGCCGTATTGCTTCCTCTTGCGCCAGAGGGTCGCTTGGTCGATTCCGAGAATATCGGCGGCTTCCTGCAGGGATTTTGTGGAGGCCAAAACGCGGCGAATGTGATTTTCTTCGATGGTTTCCAATGAGACCTGATCCCCCAACGTAACCGGCCGCTCGTTTAGCGAAATCGTCTCGGGCAAATGTTCGATATCTACCAGTTCCGAATGACAGAAAATAGCGGCACGCTCAATAACATTCCGTAATTCGCGGATATTTCCCGGCCAGGTATAATTTCGCAGAGCATATTCCGCATTATCGGTGAATCCTTTGATATATTTGTGATTTTGGGAACCGAAGAAATTCAGCATTGACGTTGCCAGATTGATTATATCATTCGGGCGTTCCGATAACGGAGGCAGATCAATCGGAACGACATTCAAACGGTAGTACAAATCTTCTCTGAAGCGATTTTCATTGACAGCCTTTGCTAAATCCGAATTCGTGGCGACTATGATTCTGACATCTGCTTTAAATGTCTTTTGACCTCCGACCTGTTCATATTCTTTATCCTGAATAAAGCGCAGCAATTTCGGCTGGATTGATATCGGCAGGTCGCCGATTTCATCCAAAAAAATGGTCCCGCCTTCGCAGTGGGTTATCCGGCCGGGATTATCTCTTAATGCGCCAGTGAATGCCCCTCGTACGTGCCCGAATAGCTCGCTTTCCAATAAATCCTGAGTTAATGTCGGGCAAGAAATGACTCCAAACGGTTTGTTCGCTCTATGACTCCACTTATGTATGGCGCCGGCAAGAACCGACTTCCCCGTTCCGCTCGGGCCCCGGAGTAAAACAATCGCTTCAGAAATCGCGACTTGACGGGCCAGCTCTACAGCTCTTTGCGTCGAAGCATGTTCAGAGGAGAAAGAAATTTCCGGATGAAGCCTATCCAAATCCTGTTTGAGGATTTCGATTCTTTGCTCCATACTTTGTATATTGACGATACGGTTAACCGCAATTTCGACTTGTTCCGGAGTAAACGGTTTTGAGATATAATCGGTCGCTCCCCGCCGAATGGCGTCTATCGCGGTTTCGATTGAAGCATAAGCCGTGATAACGACGATTTTCATCCAGGTACACTTGGCCAGCAATGAAGTTAGTAATTCCAGGCCGCTATCGGTGCCAAGGCGCAAGTCGACGAAGGCCATATCGAATTTTTCATGTTCTGCCTGGTAAAGCGCATCTTTTACATTGTTGACGGCAATAACACGATGATTCGCGGATTCCAGATAAATAGTCAGCGTTCTTCGAATATTGGCCTCATCATCGACAATGAGGATATTAAGCCTGTTTGGATAAATTGTACTATCCATAGAAAACACCCTTAGTGAAGTCCCTAATTAAAGTGCAATACCCTTGCCGTATTTCATTTAGAAATGAACTATAGGTCGTGACAACCTCTACTCCGCATAGAATTCGACCATTTTAAAACATTGCTAATTCCGGAATCGGGATTCAAGTAACCCGGAACTACTCAAAAATCAATATATATCTACGGAAGGAAAAAGAGGTGTAATTTAAAAACTGGAATAGTCGGTTTTCGGAACCAAGATCGGCTGTCAGCAGTGGAGCGTATTTCGGTCTATGTTGGAGATTATCTTCGAACCTTTAAGCTATTATGGCCCAGGCAGATATTAAAAGCGGGGTTGACTATTCAATAGACAGAACTTTTCGGTTCAGGTTCGAGCTTGGGCAATAATTCAGACCTTACAAAACGAAATTTGCGGCCAAGAAATGGAAAACGCAGGCCGAATTACCAAAAGATAAACGCTGTGAACCAACCAATCAAATGAGACTTTGATTTTGTTCTTAAAAAACCAAGCCTCGAACCAGGGATTACCTCTTTTCGTATAACTATTCGACGGATACAAATACCCCAATATTGGTATTTTCAGTCTAATATAGTCCGCTTTTGAATCCGATAAAGTATTTAGAATCGAATTACAGGCGTTTGGAACGCCAACTATAGATGGGAATAATTCCAAATTCCGATATTTAATTATTGCAAATCAGGTCGGAATAGACTTCTTTTTTCAATATTACGTTGAACGATATGAACCTAACGGCTTCAGGATTGAAGCTAAGGGCGGAAATCGCTGGAAAACTCTTAAGTAATATATCTGCCTAGGATTCGATATACCAGGAAAGTTATCCACCTGCTGGGTGTCTTCTTCTGACCAAGGTCGAAATCTGACCAGTCTTTGTGAATGGATTCGGCATAATATCTGCCCAATTTATCACTTTTGCGAATTAGCATTTCCATCATTTCACACATCCCATGGTCTTTTCTTATGAATATGAATCCTGAGAGGATTTCAAGGTATTTCAAAATTCTATAATCAGTATAGGGATATTTCAGCTTTTCCCAGCCTTTTCCGATTTTAGAATCTTGTCCGGCATATTTTATCCTCTCCCTTTTTTTCCAGTATGTCAGCGAAAATTCTAGACCTCTCTTGTATGCTCTGTCATTTCTGAGGTCCGGATTTTGTGCTATTGCTCCTAATACACACAAAGTGGCAAATGCGCAGCTTGGCTCCCTCTCGCGGGGACCTCTTGGTTGCCCGCTATTCTTGCACCAAAAACATCCATCAAGTCGCTGGCGGTTTAAGAGCCATTCGTATGTTTTCAGTAATCTCGGATCAGATGCATAGCCCACTTTTGCCAGGGACTCAGCAAGTATGCCTGTAAAACAGTCTCTTGGTGTTGGTGGTGGTGCCCAGCCGAAACCACCGCAGGGGAGTTGAGTTCCAAAAACGTACTCACAGGCGATGTTTATTTTACTGTGCCCCCGATCCAGACCAAAATCACCCAGGACTCCCAGTATCCAAAAGGTAGTGTCTTTTTTGGGCCACCAGCTATATATGTCTGCTGCATTACCCCAATATCTGACCTTCCCCCCAAAAACTGGTCCAGTTGAAACCTCGAATTGAGGGTATTATATTGCCCTTGAAGGAGGACTGGAGATGAAGCGGTCACGCTATTCGGAAGAGCAGATTATCGGCATTC
>Ga0209288_10000025_pt1 | contig 49724 bp, 70 predicted proteins | sample PPLLaktember2015_4_FD_187261 | JGI IMG/M metagenome (GOLD analysis project Ga0209288, IMG submission 187261) | Freshwater sediment microbial communities from Prairie Pothole Lake near Jamestown, North Dakota, USA - PPLs Lake P8 Core (1) Depth... | ecosystem: Environmental > Aquatic > Freshwater...
GGGCTTTTTTCTGGCGCTCCTTGCGCGGCTTGGACTTTGGCGGGCTGAACAGCCGGCGCAACAGCCGCAAATTCAGACCCGGATCAGCTTAGTCAGCGCGCGGTCATTGTTGATTGAAGTGCCCGAGATTGAGACAATTGGCGCGATCGCTTCGCGTGATTTTTTTGCCCACGGGGCAGCGCTCGAACAACCTGCATTGCGCGCGAGGAAAGTTTCGGGACAGCCAGATGCGCGCGCCACAGTGGCCGTGGTGGCGCGTAAGCTGATCGCCGAGGCAACGGCAAGGGGCGCAGGAAAATCGCGCGCAAGAAAGAAAATTGACGGATCAGGCGGGCGCGATGCATCCGGCCTGAATTCCAAGCGCACCACCAGCAAGGAGCGAACCCTTGATTAAGTTCAGCCCGAAAGACGAAGCCGAGGAAATCTATTACGGGGCGGATTTCGCCGCCGTCCTTTCCCCGGGCGAAACCATCGTTTCAGCTTCGGCGACAATCCGGGTTCTCGAAGGAACCGACCCGACCCCGGGCGCGATGATCGTTGCGACCACAGTTTTCAGCGGATCAAAGGCCGAGCAATTTGTTGTCGGCGGGGTCCCGGGCACGCGCTATAAATTGGCGATCCATATCGTCACCAGCCGCGGGCAGAAATTCATTGACGGCGGGCCGCTGTCAATCAACCAGCGCGATTAGAAAGGAATCACAGTGCAGCAAGGCGATCACCATCCGGACCCGGCAATCGAGCGCAGGGACCTTGAATCACGAAGATTCCGGCTTGATGCAACGATCAATATCACCCACATCATCACCACGGTCATGCTGATCTTCGCGCTTTTCAAGTGGGGCGCCGGCATCGAGGCGATGCTGATGCGGCATGATGTGACGATCGACACGTTGAAGGATCGCCAGATGCAAATCGCAAACGATACGCAGGCGCAACTTCTGGAAATCAATCGAAAGATCGACCGCTTGATCGAGCGCAGCATGGTCAAGCACGGTCAATGATGCTGCAGCAAATCGAAGGGGTTGGCGATGAATGATCCGGCGTGGCTAATCGAAGCGCGCAGGCATATCGGAACGCGCGAAATCCCCGGCGGAAAGCATGAACCGAAAATCCTCGCATGGTGGAAAGCAATCAAGCGGGGCGGAATCAAGACGGACGAAGTTCCGTGGTGCGCCGCATTCGTCGGCGGATGCCTTGAGGCGGTCGGGATTGTTTCGAGCCGCTTTGAAAGCGCACGGTCCTATCTGCAATGGGGTATCCCGATCACCCTTCCGGCGCGCGGATGCATCGTGGTTTTCTCGCGCAAAGGCGGCGGGCATGTTGGCTTTCTCGAAGGCGTCGATTCAAGCGGCCGGCTTATGATCCTTGGCGGCAATCAAGGCGATGCCGTCAGCGTGGCGCCATTCGATCGCACCCGGGTTGTCGGCTATCGCTGGCCCGCTGCAGTCCCGGTTCGCCCGGGCAATATCGCGGTCATCGAGTCCAGCGAAAAATCTTCGGAGAATGAAGCATGAAAACAGTTCTTGTCCTTGCCGTCCTGATCCTGATCGCTGGCTGCAGTTCTGCGGTCCCGTCGATGCGCTATTGCGACAAGGTTGAATATATTCGCGAAGGCACGAAAGTGAAGATCGATGCCACTTGCCAGATTCCGGCGGGTGGCGCTTTGCCGGGCGCCGGCTTTTAACCAAGGAGAAACGGAATGGGAATTTTTGCAAACCCGGCAGGATATCGCACCCTAATTTTTGGCTTGACCTATGTCATCGGCGGTCTGGCGACGATGCTTGGCGTCACGATCGATCCTGAAACGCTGAAGGAATTCGGCGACAGCCTGAATGCGGTCATCGGCGGCGGCATGACTGCGACCGGCGTTGGAATCGTCATCTTTCGCGCCATCACGAAATCTCCGATCCTGAAAAAGCCTGAATGATTTCGTATTTCACCGACCCGGGGCTGGATGAGGCGATCCTGACTTTCCAGCACCGGAGGCAGGCTGGGGAAGCGGTTCGCTTTTATCTTGCCGAAGGCGACAGTTGGTTTTCGATCGGCGGGGCGACTTCGAACCTGCTGATGGCGCTGGACGATCCTGATTCATTGATCGTCAGTTGCGCGTATCCGGGCGACACGCTGCGCAATATGTCGCAGATGGGCAACGAACCATTCCTGATGCTTTTGACGCCTTGGTACGGCGCAATTTGGGACGGCGTTCTGCTTTCCGCTGGCGGGAACGATGTCCTCGGGAATATCAGCCGCCTAGTTAATCGCGACGGCCTGATCCTGAATCGGGTTGTCAGCTTGCTTGATGACATCGAGGCTGGATATCTGCGCTTGACCAGATCGGTCGCGATCGAGCAGCGATGCCCGGTCTATGCCCACACCTACGACTATCCCGTCAGCGATCCGCACGGCGGATTCTGGCGCCTTGGTCCTTGGGTCGGCGACAAGCTTTTGGCGGCTGGGATCGATGTCGATCGGCATGACGAAATCATTTCCGACTTGATCGATTTGATGGCGTCGCGCCTTTACCGAATCCCGGGCCTGAAGGTTCAGGAAACGCGCGGCATCCTGCAGCGTCATCGCTGGGGCATGATCGGCGGTCAAAAGCACTGGCGGAATGAAATCCACCCGTCGAAATCCGGCTACGATCTTCTCGCGGAAAAATGGGAAATATGAAACGAATCACGATCTTTTTCGCCAGCTTCGCTTTGCTGGCTGGCGGGGCGCTGGTTTCAGCTTCAGGACCGGCGTATCCGGCCGACCCTGCGATGAACGAAGTCCGGATATGCGGAACCCCGGAGCGCGACGAAACGGGGCGCATAAAGCGCCGATCTGATGTCCTTCTGGCTTTCCGCGACCTGTATCCATGCCCGGCGACCGGAAAGACCCGCGGGGCATGCCCGGGATGGAATATTGACCACGTTATCCCGCTTGCCTGTTCCGGATGCGACAGCGTTCCGAATCTTCAGTGGCTTCCGGTCGAAATCAAGCGATGCGCTGGCGCATTTTGCAAGGATCGGTGGGAACGTAAAATTTACTGCACCAAGCAATAGGCGCGAAAGGGCTTTTCATGGCAGACGAAGCCGATCGCGCGCAGGCGCAAACGGAGGCATTCGAGGAACAGGCAGTAGCAAGGTGCATCGGATACGAAATCCCGGCCGGCAAGGCTGGGGATTGTGACCTTTGCGGGGAATGGTCCGGCCGGCTGATCAAAGGGATTTGTGCGCCATGCCGGGATCGATTGTTAAAACAGGGGGTGAAGATCGAATGAGCACTGAAATCAAGCAAGACGAATTCTCAGCAATCGCGCCAATCGGCGCGACTGTTAATTTTTGCGGGCAGGAAATTGAAATCACCCCGCTTAAAGTTGGGCAACTGCCAAAGTTCGCGCGGGCGATTCGCGGCATCGATCTAGGCAAGCTTACTGCCGTCGAAACTGGCGAAATTGGCGTCCTGATGGATTTGGTAGCCGATCACGGCGAACAGATAATCGATGCGACATCGATCGCGACCGGCCTGAGCGTCGGCGCAATTGAAAAGGCCGATGTCGATGAACTGATCGTCCTTGCGCTGACGGTGATCAGGATCAATGCGGATTTTTTCGCCCGGCGCCTGACCCCGGCAATGCGAACGGCAGCGGGGCAGGCGGCGACCCTTGGGGATGGGCAGACAGCATAAATGCGCTAGTCGTCGCCGGGCACCCGTTCGGCGACATCATGGGATACACAATCCACCAAGTCGCTGAATTCCTTTCGGCGAATGAACGCGCGCGCCGGGAGCAAAGGATTGGCGACACAATCATGCTGCGGATGGCGCAGGGCGACGCAAAACCGTTCAAGGCATATCTCGGCAGGCTAAGAAAAGGCGAATGACGCATGGCGACCCCTGACGTATCGATTCGGATCAGCGCTGAACTTCGCGAGTTCAAATCCGCGCTCAATCAAATCCGCGGCGACATGGCCGGGCTTGCGAATCAGGCGCGGGTGTCGTCTGGCACCGCGAATAAAGGCATCGCTCAGATTGCCGGGACCACCCGCGCTGCCGCGTCTGCCGTCAAAGGGCTGATCGCCGGTTTCGCCGCGTTCCAAGGGATTCAGCTTTTTGCCGGCTTGATCAAGCAAGGGATCGAGTTCAACAAGACGCTCGAAACCGCAGAACTTGGAATCGCATCGCTGATCGCGGCGCAGGGCGAACTTGTTGACGCGCAGGGGAAATCGGTTAAGGGGCAGGAGGCGCTTACCGTTGCGATCGGCCTGTCGAAAGACCAGATGCAAAAGCTTCGGATCGCCGGCCTTGAGACTGCGGCGACCACGACCCAGCTTGTCGAAGCATTCCAGCAAGCGGTCGGCCCGGGCCTGACTGCCGGCCTGAATCTTGACGAAATCCGCGGGATCACGATTCAGATTGTCCAAGCGGCCGGCGCGCTTGGCGTCCCGATGAATCAAATCGCGCAGGAAGTTCGAACGATCATCGACGGGACGATCGATATCAATGCGCGAGTCGCGAAATCGCTCGGGATCACCAATGAACAGGTCAAGACTTGGAAAGCGCAAGGCACCCTAGTCGAAGAACTGAATACCCGGCTTGAGGCTTTCACCCTTGCCGGAAAAGCCGCGGCGGATACCTTCGAGGTGATCGCAAGCAATACCGCGGAAGCGTTCGAATCGATTTCCGGGCAAGTCACGAAAGGATTTTTCGACAGCATCAAGACCGCGCTGAAGGATGCGACCTCCGGAATCTTCGACACCGCGACGCTTGGGATCAGCGCGACATTCAGCGATATCGCAGACCTGATCGAATACGTCATCACGCTGATCGGCGACGGGCTGGCTGGCGCGATCAGCGGCGTCGTTGCGCTTGCTGCCGACTTCTCCGAATACATCAAGGAAAACCGCGAGGACGTTTACGAACTGGTCGATTCGGTCAAATTCCTTGTCGAGCAGTTCGGGCTTTTGCTTGGATCGGTTATCGGGATCGGCGGCGAAATCGCTGATGTCGGCACCAAGACATCGGCATTCTCGAAAATCCTTCAGACCGTCGCCGTCTTGCTTGCCGGCGTTCGCGATGGATTCCGCGTGATCACTGCAGCGGTCTTGTATTTGGGCGGATCGCTGGTCAAATTCCTTCTCGCGCCGCTTGAGGGCTTCATTCGCATCCTCGGGAAAGCGGCCGGCCTGATGGACGATGACCTTGGCGCGAAGGTCGAAGGATGGGCTGACAGCCTGAACAAATTCAGGAATCTAGGGCAGCAAGCGGCCCGGGACATCATCAAGCCCGTCGCGGATGGAACCGGCGCAGTCGCGACGGCAATCAAGCAAATCGGCGACCTGCAGAATGCCGCGGCTCGGGCGGCGAAGGAACAGAAAGCCGCGGGCGGTTCGGCTGCAGCGGGCGGGGCAATCACCGGGTCCAAGACTGCCGGGCAGGATGCCGCAAAGTTCAGGCTTCCGGAAATCAAAAAGGCTGCGGAGGATTCCTTCAGGCTGATCGCTGACGGCCTGCAGCGCGAATCCGCGGCCTACGATCAAGCGCTTGAGGATCGGCGAATCTCGATCGCCGAATGGTACGCGGAGAAATCGCTTCTCGCGGAGCAGGATTTCGACAACAGCCGCGCGCAGCTTCAGCGGGAGCGCGACGCGCAGGCTGCGCACCTTGCCGAACTTGCCGCGCTGGCGTCGCGAACCACCGACTCTGATGATCGCGCCAAGACCGAAAAGGAGATCCAGCAAACCAAGGAATCGGTCGCGAAGATCGATGCCGACCTGATCATCCTTGAGCGCGATCGCGCCTCCCAGCTTGCCAAGCTTGCCGGCGATGCCGCGGCGAAGGAGCGCGAATATCAGCGGGCGATCGGCGACACCCGAACCGCTTTGCTTCGTGCGCAGGGGCAGGAACTCGAAGCGCGCCTGTCCGAAATCAAGCGGGCATATGACGAGGCCCGGAATCAATTCGCGAATGACCCGAATGCGCTGGACATCGTTGACAAGCTTTTCAACACCGAAAGGGCGCGGGCGAAGTTCGATGATCTTCAGCGGCAGTTCGACGAGATCATCGCCCGGTCCCGCGCGCGCGCCGATGAACTGAACAACCTTGTCCAAGTCGGCGGATTAAGCGGCGATACCGCGCAGGCGCAGTCAAGCGCAGACCGGCAGCGCACGGTCGCTGAATTGCAATCAGTGACGGCCGCGATGAATGATCTTGCGGTTGCGACGAACAATCCGGCGATCGTTCAAGGAGCGCAAGCCGCCGGCCTTGCGCTTCAGTCGATGGCGATCGAAAGCGCAACCGGATGGGAAGCGGCAGCGATCACGCTGCGGTCATCGCTGCAGAACATGAGCGACGATCTTGCTGGATTCGTCACCAATACTGCCGTGCAAAGCTTCGCCGGCATGTTCGAGGATTTGGTAAGCGGGTCGAAATCGGCGAAGGATGCCATGCTCGATATGGTGCGCGGATTCGCCGCAAGCTTGGCGCGAATGGCAGCGCAAGCGCTTGCAACGTGGGCGATCCTGCAGGTCATCCCCGAGCCGTATCGAAGCGCGATCGGCGGGCTTTTGAAAGTCACCGCATCAGTGAATCATGGCGGCGGGATCGTTGGAGCATCGGGCGGTCGCCGGCAAGTGTCGCCGCTGATCTTCGCCGCCGCGCCGCGCTACCATGAGGGCGGCATCGCTGGGCTTCAGCCAAACGAAGTGCCTGCAATCCTGCAGAAAGGCGAGGAAGTGCTGGCGAAGAATGACCCGCGCAACGTCCAGAACGGCGGCGCAGCGGCGGCAGGGGGCGGCGGAACGCGGATCATCAACGTGATCGATCCGTCGCTGGTGTCGGATTATTTGACGACAAGCGCTGGCGAAAAGACGATCCTGAATATTCTTCAGCGGAATTCAGGCGCAGTTCGACAAACGCTTGCATAAAGGGGAATCAATTGGCCTACAAAATCGGAACAATCACCAACGCGAACGGGCAGACGGCTTACAAAAATCTGCTCTATCTGATCCGCCTTTTATGCGGCGGATTTGGCGACATCGGGACGGTCGGCGGAAGCCGGGTCGGAACCGGGGCGCTCAACAACTTCGAGGCGTCGCCGCTTTCCGTCACTGAAACTTGGACGCTGACTTGCACTGCCGCTGCGGTCGATGGCGGCACCTTCAGCGTGACCGGATCGGTATCAGGCGCGCAGGCAAGCGCTACCGTTGGAACCCCTTATTCAAATACCTTCGTCAGCTTCACGATCAGCGATGGCGCGACCGACTTTCAGGTCGGCGATTCCTTCACCGTTCCGGTCACGCAGGGGCAACTCGCTGCCGATGGTGCTGAATGGGAAATCATGCGCTACACCACCGGGAGCGGCGATCACGAATTGATAATGAAGGCGCCCGGCCTTTCCGGAACCGAGGAAATCTTCATCGGCCTCAAGACCTACGAAAGCATCCCGGGCGATTATTACAACTACAAAATCGGAACCTTTTCCGGATACGTCGCGCAGAATCCTTTTGAGACTCAGCCGAACGCGAAAATCCAAGGATGCCCGGCGCACAATAATGCGATCACCTATTTCATCAGCGTGAACGGACAGCGGATTGCGGCTTGCCTGAAGGTCGGAACCCCGGTCTATGAGCATTTCTACGCAGGGAAAATTCTCCCCTATGCGAAGCCGGGCGAATATCCATATCCGATGCTTAATGCCGCCATGCTGCGCACTGCTGCAGCGACCCGATTCAGCGACACAAACCAGCAATTCCCGTACCACGGATACCGGGTTAATGAATCCTACAACGCATTGATGCTGCGCGATCCCGGGGCTGTTTATCAATATTGCTGGGCGCATCCATTCAGCTTTCGCGGCGCATCAAATTCTTCGTGGATTTTGCACGGATCGCCGTCCCAATCGGTCATGGTGCCGGCCGGAACCGATTATCAGTTGGAACCGATAATTCTCGGATCGATGTCCATTCTTTCGCTTTGGGGTGAGATCGACGGAATTTATGCCATTTCAGGATTCAACAACGGAGTCGAAAACGTCTTGCAAATCGGCGGATCATCGACCATCGATCAAACCGGAATGACGGTTCTTGAGGCGGTCGAAGCGATCCTCGGAGTCGGCGGGCGCGCATTCGTTGTCCTGCAGAATTTGAACCGAACGACTTGGCGCGATTACATCGCGATGGAGATGAACTGATGGCGCATGTTTCTGGAACCGCGAACAGCTTCGCAGACCTTAAAACTTCTTTTGAGAATGCCTGCGTAGCGAATGGCTGGACCCTTGCTGATGGCATTCTCTACAAGGGGAATGTCCACATAAAATTCACCGCCGCGACCGGGTATCTGCGGATGGATTGCGGCACCGGGAAAAGCGGGGCATCGCTTACCGGCGGGCATACCTACGGAGTGATGATGCACAATCCGACTTTTAACCCGATCACCTTTCCGGTCAATTATGAGGCGCATATCTTCGCCGATCCGGATGAAGTTTATTTGATGATGAATTACAACACCGAATATTATCAGCATCTAAATTTCGGCCAATCCGATGTCCCGGGAATCACCGGAAGCGGCATCTGGTTTACTGGTCACGCGCGGCATGACATGGGCTACACGTCATCCGGCGGGGCATTAATCTACATTGGTGCGGCAGACACCTATTTGGGAACCGCATGTTATAACGGAAGCGATGTCGGGCTTTTTGTAAATGGAAACGCTGGGTCATTTCAATCAAGCTTTTTGCATTGCACGCTTGATGGGGTGACGTCATGGCGAACGCAGCAAACCAATTCGACGCCGACCGCTGGAATGCTTGCTCCGCTGAACTGGGCTGCGTCACTGCTTTATTCAATTCCGAATGATTTCAATGGCGGAAACCTTTTAGTTCCAGTGCGCGCGATCGCCTGCAGGAATAACAACGGCCTTACCATCGCCGCGCAAATGAAGAACGCGCGCCTCCTGCGCCTCGACAACCTGAATTCTGGCGACATCATCACTTTCGGAACCGATGAATGGAAGGTCTATCCGTGGCATCGGCGCAACGCTACGCAGCGCGACGGCGTGAATTGGTCAAATGGCGCAACCCACTCCGGGACATTCGGTTTCGCGTTTAGATACACCGGGGTTTAATCATGGCTGGCATTGTCGGGATCGATTTGTCTTCGATTGAATACGGGTCAACTCCTGCGCTTATTTCCGCGGACCTGAATTCTTATGCGCCTGTCGAGTTTTTGCCATCGGGGTACTTGATCAAAGACAACGATTATTTGCCTGCTGGTGGGTATTCTGACTATCGAATTTCAGCGTCGAATAATTGGGGGATCGCTGGAAACAAGCGAGAATCTTTCCTCGATGATTACTATTTCAGGATTCACGTCACCCCGTCTTTCATCGATGCCGGCAACCTTGTCAGCCAGCAGGAAGTCGAGGTCACGGTCTGGAATGCTTTCCTTACGCCTGAAACGCTGAATCAGCTTTCAGCGACCGGCGCTGAAGGGATCAGCGTAGTTCAGCCGGCGACCCCGCCGATGACCTACACCCCGCTGATCGAGCACACCTATATTTTCCAGATTGGAACGGACGGCCCATCGACTATCGATGCGCAATTCCTTTTCGATTTCGTGTCCGATGATTATCCGGTCCAGATCGTCGGAAGCCGGGTGACGCCTTGGTTATGGCGCCCTGATTGGTCTGCGCCGATGATCGAGCGCCTCGATTGGCTGACTAATCTTTTGCCCGCCTATGATGGGACGGAACAGCGAGTCAGGCTCAGGGAATTTCCGCGGCGCACGCTTGAATTCGCCTTTTCTGCAACCGGCAAAATGCGCAGGCTTTTCGATTCCGCGGTTTACGATTGGGGAGCGCGGCAATGGGCTGTCCCGTTTTGGCCTGATGGGCTTCCGCTTTCTGCGCCGATTTCGATCGGAGCGACCAGCGTCGCAGTTGACACCACAACGCGCGATTATCACGTTGGCGGCTTGCTGATGCTGCTGTCCGATTCTGGCGATGCATACGAAGTCGCCGAGATTTCCGCGGTCGCTGCCGGGACCGTATCGCTTGCGCGGCCGCTGGGGCTTCAATGGCCCGCAGCGACGACTATGGTCTATCCTGCGCGCGTCGCATCGCTTCCGGATTCGCATGGCTTCAGCAGGTTCACCCACGATGCGGTTTTCGGGGTCGCGCGAATGCAGTTCGAAGATTCAAGCGATTGGGCTGAAGCGATTCCGACCGACACCTATCGCGGGCACCCGGTTTTGACCGGGCGCCCGAACTGGATCGAAGATATCAGTCATGAATTCGCGCGGATGATGCGCGAGGTCGATTTCGCGACCGGCGTTCGACTGCGCTTCGATCAGACCGGAAACCCGGAGATCATTCAGAACCACCGATGGTTTCTCGATGGGCGCGAAGCGATTTCAGAATTCCGGTCATGGGCCTATTCGCGCGCCGGAAAATTCGCTGGGATATGGGTGCCGACTTGGGCTGATGACCTGATCGTGACGCAGATCATCGGATCAGCGGTCGCGGCGATCACCGTCGAAAATATCGGATACGCAAGCCGGATCGGCGCGGGGATTCATCGCAATGACATCAGGATCATTTTGAAGACCGGGGAGGTTTTCTATCGCAGGATCGTCAGCGCTGCCGAAGATAGCGTGACCGAGGAAACGCTTACGCTTGATTCGCCGCTTGGGATCACCGTCAATCCGGGCGACGTTTCAGAGATTAACTACATGGCGTTCATGCGGCTGGATAGCGACGGGGTTGAGCTTTCGTGGTTCAGCGGCGAATTCGCTGAATGCGCGCACAACATGAGGGCGATCAAGCATGACGTATAACGCAAAGGAGATCGGGCTTCAGACCGGCAATCCGGTCGAACTCTACGAGTTTCAATCTGGCGTCGATTACTACCGATACACTTCGGCCGATGCCGATTTGTCAGAACCGGAGGGCGTCTATTCTGCCATCCCGATCACCAGAACTGCAGTCGAAGCCACCGCAGAAAAAGCGCGATCAGGCATCAAGGTTTCGGTCCCTGCGGGCGCAGGCATCGCTTCGCTTTTCAATCCAATGCCGCCGAACAATGTCGTTGTTTTGACGATCTATCGCCGGCATCGGGATGATGTCGATGACGAGTCGATCGTCGTATGGAAGGGGCGCGTTTTGAACGTCGCGTGGAACGGGCAGATAGCCGATCTAAGCTGCGAAAGCCTTTATACATCGATCAAGCGGCCGGGCCTGCGGCGGCTCTATCAGCGGCAGTGCCCGCACGTTCTATATTCGCCGCAATGCGGGGTCCAGAAAACCGTGCATTCATTCAGCGCAACTGTCAACGAAGTCACCGGAACGGTCATCGGCCTTTCGACCCTTTCGGTCGGCGACGGATATTTGGGCGGCGGCTATCTTGAATGGGATCGCGGCGGCGGCATCACCGAGCGCCGCGCGATTCAATCGAACGTGGGCGTCGATGTCACGATAAATTTTCCGATCATCGGAATGCCGGTCGGCGCGCTGGTCCGGATTTGGCCCGGGTGCGACCATACGCTTTCGACCTGCAATTCTAAATTTTCGAACGCAGACAACTTCGGCGGCTTTCCACATATCCCGCAGAAAAACCCGTTCGCCGGAACCCCGATCTATTGAAAGGCATGCAAAGTGGACCCATTCACCGCGATCCTTGTTCTTGTTGCATCCGCGCTCCTGAGCATCGCGCTGGCGCCTAAGCCTCCCGCGCCTAAGCCTGCAGCGCTTGACGATTTCGACGCGCCTGTCGCGCAAGAGGGGCGCCCGATTCCTGTCGTTTTCGGAACGGTGACGATCACCGGATCGAACGTCCTTTGGTATGGGGATTTGCGCACGACCCCGATCAAATCGGATGGCGGCAAAAAATGACGATCGTTTATCACCGGCACCTTGGCGCGCTGGGATATTGCAACCGCGGATCGCGGCAGTTTTTCAAGCGGCATAATTTAAGCTGGGCTGATTTCCTCGCGAACGGAATTCCGGCCGATGATCTTTTAGCAACGAACGACGCAATGGCAGAGAACGTCGTTCGCGTCGCCGAATCGGAGCAAGCGCAAGATGGGCAGTAAGAAAAAAGTCACGGTCGGCTATCGGTATTACATGGGCCTGCATTTCGGCCTATGCCACGGGCCTGTCGATCAGGTCCAGCGAATCGATGTCGGCGAGCGCGAAGCTTGGTCCGGAAGCGTCACCGCGAATTCCACCATCGCGATCAGCAAGCCCGATTTGTTTGGCGGCGACAAGAAAGAGGGCGGCATCGTCGGCGGAATGGACATCCTGATGGGCGGCGCATCGCAGGCTGCGAACGCATATCTTTCGTCCAAGCTTGGGACCCCGATTTCCGCTTTCCGCGGAATCTTGAGCGCGGTTTGGAAGCAAGGACAGGTCAGCGCAAATAACCCCTACGTCAAGCCTTGGGCATTCAAGGTGAAGCGCATCCTTCAGGGGTGGTCCAGCGGCAGCGCATGGTATTCGGCAAAGGCCGAAATCTCTGGCGATATGAATCCCGCGCATATCATCTACCAGTGCTTGACCGACGCATCGTGGGGAATGGGATACCCGACAGGATCGCTTGATCACACGGTTTTCCAGAATGTCGCCGACGCGCTTTATGCCGAGGGCTTCGGTCTTTCGATCATCTGGAATCAGCAGTCATCGATCGAGGATTTTATTCGCGTCGTGCTGGATCATATCGGCGGGGTCCTATACGTCACCGCCGACACAGGGAAATTCGCGATCAAGCTGATTCGCGGCGATTACGTCAAAGCAAACCTGCCGCTTTATGACCCGGGCAACTTGCTTTCCGCTGATGATTATCAGCGGCAAGGATGGGGCGAAACGGTCAACGAAATCACGGTCATCTATCGCAGCATGACGACCAACAAGGATGTCGCGGTCACGGTTCAAGATTTGGCGAATATCACCACTCAAGGCACCGTCATCAATCAGACTAAGCAATATCCCGGGATCAGCAACGATGCGCTTGCGAAGCGAGTCGCGCAGCGCGATCTAAACAATTCGTCAACGCCGCTGTCGCGCATCAGGTTGAAAGCAAATCGCGAGGCATGGGCGGAGATCCCCGGAAACGTCATCCGCCTTTCATGGCCCGATTACGGGATCGATGATGTCGTCTTTCGCATCCTCGAAGTGAATCGCGGGACGCTGCAGGATGGAACGATCACGATCGATTGCGCGGAGGACATTTTCGCCTTTCCAACGAACAGCTACATCGTTGATCAGCCGCCGCAATGGACGAACCCGACGACCGCGCCTGCGCCTGCGCCTTATCGGATGCTGATCGAAACGCCTTATTGGGATTTGGCGACCGGGCTTTCGCCGGCTGACTTCGATTACATCGATCCGCTTTCCGCGTATCTTGAAACGCTTGCTGCGCGGCCTAGCGGCGATGCGCTTGACTATGAATTGTGGACCGCATTGGGCTTAAACGTTTTCTATAAAACGGACGGTGATTTTTGCCCGCATGCGACGCTTGCTGCAGCGCTGGCGCCCGCGGTCACATCGACGATTTCGCTTGCTGATGGCGTGGACCTTGATCTTGTCGTCGCTGGCGGATACGCGATCATCGGCGACATGGAATACGTCAAAGTCAATTCGATCAACCTGATTGCGGGAACGGTGACGGTTGATCGCGGGGTTCTGGATACGGTCCCGCAGTCGCACAGCATCGGCGCGCGCATCTGGTTTGCCGATGGATATCAGGCGATCGACGAAACCGAATACGCCTACAATAATCAGGTCTTTGCAAAAATTTTGCCATCGACCGGACAAGGCACTTTGCTTCCCGCTGCCGCGCCGACCGACGCCAAGATTTTCTCGCGCAGGCACAATCGGCCATACCCGCCCGGCGGCGTGTATATCAACAGCGCCCAATATCCGCAAAGCATTTCGGGGAACGGTGCTTATGTCACTTGGGTCCATCGCGATCGGACCCAGCAGACCGCGGAACTTATAAAACAGGACGTTGGCAGCATCGGCCCGGAACCCGGGACGACCTACAACATTAGATTCTATGATGGCGTATCAAATACGCTGCGCGAATCCGCGACCGGGCTGACCGGCCTCAATTATTCGCATTCCCTTGTCTCGACCGCGCTGTTGCTTCATTTCGACGGCACCAACGGAAGCACTTCGTTCGTCGATGAGGCTGGCAATTCATTTACAGCTTATGGGAATGCCCAATTAAGCACCGCGGATTTCCAGTTCGGAACCGCTTCCGGCCTTTTTGACGGGACCGGAGACTACATCGAATGCCCAGCGGATCATTCATTCAATGTCGGCACCGGAAATTTCACAATCGAATTCTGGATAAACACGACCCTTGATGCGACCGGCGAGACCGTATTCAGAAGGATCATCGCGCCTCGGTCTTCAACTAATGGAGTTGGCGGTTTGCAAATCTGGCAATCAGGCGGAACCGGCATCGATTTGAACGCGAACGCTATCAGCCTCGCGCATCCGCAAGGGGCCAGCGTTCTTGTTTCGACCGTCGATGCGATCAATGACGGGAACTGGCATCACGTCGCATTCAGCCGATCCGGGACGACGCTGCGCGCTTTCCTCGATGGCGCATTGAAGCAAAGCGTGACCGACAGCACTGCATTCACCCTGATGGGGACCGAAGGCATAAAAATCGGTGGGCGCGCCGACCTGAATGTCGATGCGTTTTTTAATGGGTCGCTGGATGAACTGCGGTTCATCAGGAGCGCGGTCTATACGTCAGCGTTCACGCCGCCCGCTGCGCCTTTCACCGTTGTCAATGATCGCCCGGATTCGATTCGTATCGAACTGGAATCGCAGCGCGACGGGGTCCTAAGCATGCAAAAGCACAACCTTACGATCCCGCTGATTTGATCACCATATGAAATCCGCGCGGCGATAAATCCGCGCGCGGTCCATCTTGATGAATGCATTCTCGCGGATCACCGATCCGCCGTTGCAATTGTCCTGCGTTCGCGTTTCCTTGACCCGATAATCCGCGACGATTTCGCCCGCAGCATTCGCGATGGTGATCACCAGCGTGACTTCATCGGGGATCAGATAGCAGACCCCGACGAACGGGACGCAAAGCGCGCGGGCGATCGCCGCGCCCCTTTCCATTTTGGAAAATGTCAGAATCCATTCGTTTCCAAAATTTCCGCGCAATTGCTGGAAAGACATTTCCCGCGCCTTTGCCTCGAATGCCGCGCTGATCGATCGCCCGTCGCGGCTCAGGAAAAACCCGTCGATATCGGCCGAAGTTTCCTGCGGGGTTTCAACGTATTGCCGGCCGACATAGGAAAGCCCGACGCGCGCATCTTCGACCGCTTTCCTTCCCCTTTCCGATAGAACATCAAGCCCCATCCTTCCCCTCCTTTCGTTTCCATGCCCGAACAATCCACGGATGCGCCGTCAGCGCCGCATTAAAGCCAACAGGCCCGCCGATTAGCACCGCGGCAAGCTGCGACAAGCTGGCGTCCGGAACGGCCCGCCACAGCGTTAATTGCGCAAGCCCGATCGCGATCGCGGTCATACTGCCAAGCCAGCGCGCCCGATGGATGACGTTCTGTTGCTGGAACACCAGCAGAAAGACCGTCGCGAATGCCGATGCGAAAAGGATCGCGTGGGTCATGACTCGCCCGCCAAAATGGACAGTTCGATTTGTGGGTGATCGATCCAGACCGGCGCGCTGTTGAATGCCTCGATCCTTTCCGCGATGATCGCCGCGCGCTGCCAATTCGTCGGCGGCATATACATGCCGAAGCGATTCGCCGCTGAACTGTTCACCGCGGCATTCGTGCTGTCAGCGCTTGCCAGCGGAAGTCGGCTGAATATCTCAGGATCAAGCATGCGAAGCCCGTGAAGCCTGCAGCGCGGCCGACCTTCGGCATCGCATATGACTGCCATCGCTTCGTTCATGCGGCGCCACCAGCCCGCGGTCCCGGGCGTCGCCCATTGTCCAGAACTGCCGATCGCGACCGTCCTGAAATCGATGCTCAGGCGCGCAAGTCGATCAAGCGATTCGTGAAGATGCCAGACGGGAACCCCGAAGCGGATCAGCCCGGAATCGGCCCACTGGTAGATCAGCGAATCATTCGCCCATTCGTCGCCGTCGATGACATCGGGGATCAATGCCCAATCGAAGCCCGGGTGCAGGCACCATTCGCGAACCCACGCGATATAGCCCGGGACATCGAGAGTCCCGCCTGATTTCCAGACCGTGAAAGCGCCATTGTCCAGAATGAAGGATTGACAGGCATCGGCAGCGGCGCCGATGTCCTCCTGCCGCGGGAATGGGATCAGGGCGTGGCGCCCGATCATAAAGCGCGCCACGTCCTGCCGCGGACCGCCCATCGGGGTGCCGTGGTAATGGATCATTTCGCCTCCCGCGCGCCGCCTGATCCTTCGGCCTTTTCCTTCAGCCATTGATCGACATCGCTGACGCGCCATGCCCAAAGCTTCCCCATCTTGAAAGGCGTCGGGATGCTTTCGCTTTTGGCGATGATCGCCAGCCGGATCGCGCGCTCGGTGCGGCCCAGCTTTCGAGCGATGTCGGCGACATATAGAACGTCAGCCCCGGGCATCTTTTGCGCCCTCGCCGTCCAGATCAAGTTCACCGTCGCTCGGAAAAAGCCCGATCTCGATCGAGTCCTGCAGGTATTCCGCGATCCTTGCGACTTCATTCCCGGTCGGCTTGAAACTGACGCCGAAAACAAGCTTGATTCCGCCACCATCGATCGGGGTCGCCTTGATCTTTTTCACCTTGCACCCGTAATGCGCGCTGCCGAGGATATCGAGTCGGTAATGCTCGATTTCGTGCAGGAATTCCAGCGGGCCGAGCATGATGTTTCGAACTGCGCCGCCGGGCAGAAAAAGAAAATCAGAAAGCCCGTCGCCGAGCATCTGCAGAACATCGGACGAAGTGATCGCCTCAAGCTTCAGATCGACCGCTAATTCCTTGCTGTCGTCCGGTCCTTCTTTCCGCGCGTTGATATGGGCGATTGTCGCCTCGCCGCTGAATTGAAATTTCATCTTGATTCCCCTTTAGAACGGAATATCGTCGTCCATATCGTCGAAGCCGCCGCCGCCCGCCGGCCTGCGCTCCGCTGGCGCGCTTCTGGATGGCGCAGCGCTGGCGCGGGATGCTGGCGCGCTGGCGCGGCCTGAATCTTCACCTTCGCGCTTTCCGCCGAGCATCTGCATGCGATCGCCGCGAATTTCCGTGGTGTATCGATCGTTGCCGTCCTTGTCCTGCCACTTGCGGGTGCGCAAGCTTCCCTCGACGTAGACCATCGCGCCTTTCTTCAGATATTGCCCGCAGATTTCAGCGGTCTTGCCGAAGAATGCGACGCGATGCCATTCGGTCGCCTCCTGCATTTCGCCCGCCTTGTCCTTGTATTTTTCCGATGTCGCCATCGACAGGTTCGCCACCGCGTCGCCGCTGGGCAAATAACGCATATCAGGATCATCGCCAAGCCTGCCGATCAGAATCACCTTGTTGACTGATGCCATTTCAATCGCCCTCCTTTACGAAAACCCCGTTCACCATCCGGCCGCGCCGGTCCTTGATTTCATTCCACGCGGCTTCCACGCAGTCTTCGTTGATATCGAATCCGTTCATCCCGGCCAGCGCATCCAGAATCAGGGCGGCGTTGCCGATCCCGTCCCTGATGTCGTCACGGCGCCCTTTCGCAATGCCGTGGGCGATCTTGCCGTTCTCCCTTGTGAGAATTGTCATCAGGGCGCGATCGTCAAATCTGGCGATCTTGATTCTCGCGGCCACGATGCAGTCCTCGATGTCCATCCCGTTCTGCGCGGCAAGGATCGTCAGAACGACCAGCGCATCACCTATCCCGTCCATGATTTCGTCGGGATTGTCAGTTTCGATGCCATCGGCAAGTTCACCGACTTCCTCGGCCAGCTTCACGAATTGCCTGAAACTGTCGCTCCCTTCGATCAAGTTTCGATCAGCGGCCCAGCCGCGAATTTTTGCGAATGCTTCCATCACTTCCCCTTTCCAGTTTCAGAAATTTCCCCTTCGACTTGATCCATTCGCGCGTCCGATTTCTGCAGAGCCGCAATGAATGAACGGACCGCGATTTGCGCGGCCTGCGCGCCGGCATAAAGCGCAGCGCAGACCGCGACAATCAAGAGCGCTTTTCGCATTCCCCTTCCCCTTTGATGCTCACCCGAAGATCGCTGAAGTCGCCCAGCTTGACGGGCTTGCCATCACGGGCCGACCTGAAAACTGATCCGCCGCCTTGATATGCGTGGTGCGTGACCGACTTCCCGTGATACTGAAGCGCGCGCCGGGCGCATTCCTGCGCGCCCTGATGCGGCTTGTATTTGCTGCGCCCGCCTTGGCGAAGCTTCCGCGCGTCATATCGTCCGCTGAAGATTCCTTTACCCTTGCCGCGCGACTGATATGGGCTGACGGTGCCAAGCGCAAGCCGCCGCGCATTCGCGTCGCCGATTTTCATAATCTCGCCGATCATCGCTGCGAGGGCGATCGCCCGGCCGAATGGTGTCCCTGTCTTCATCTTGCTTCCCTTTCTGCCGGCTTCCGCCGGCCGTTGATCATTCAGCCGCCATCTTCGCCCGCAGGCTCAGGTAAAGCTGTTTCAATTCGACGCGCTGGTCTTCGCTGGCGATGAATCGAATGTCATCCGCGAAAGCATCGATCGTATCGATGTCGCCCGCCTTGTTCAGCCGATCGGCAATCTGCGCGTAGGTGACTTCGCGCGCCGCTGGCGCTGGATTGCCGCCGGAATCGCCAAAATCGGCCGCTGGTGCGTCGTTCTTCTCTGGCGCGGCCGCTTGCCTTGCCCGCCCCTTGATCGCGGCCTTGACGGCATCCGTTCGCGATCCCTGTTCGGCCTGAACCGCATCGGGAGAAACTTCAAACCAATCGCCGACCGAACTCATTCCGTCGCGCAGCGATTGATAGATTTTCTTCAACTGGACCATCAATGCCGGGGTGATCGATTCAAGCCTGCGCTGAATCCGCTTCTCGATTTGATCGCGAGTCACCCCGAATGGCGCGAAAGCGTCGATCATTTTCTTGATCGATTCCGGGCTGGTGTCGGCATGCGTCGTCAGCGTGACTTCGCATTGCCGAACTGCCGCCTCGATTACGTCGCCGGGGATCACGCCGAGAATGCATGCGCGAAGCCGGCGCGCGCCCTGATTGGCGACCATTTCATAAATGTCGCGCGGGTCTTCCAGCTTATAGGAACCCTTTTTCGTATAGCGCGAATGGGGAACCTGAAAGACCTTCACTTGCCGGGTGTTCGATTCCAAGTCCCAAGCGAAAGCCTCGACCGTGCTTTCTCCGTTGCGCTGTTCCAGTTCGCGAATGCCGAACTGAAGATTTCCCCAAGTCTGCGCAAGCGCTTCAGCCAGCCGGATGCTCGGGCCGGTCACATCGGCGCCGCCGCGGCCGTAGGAATAAAGCGCGCCCTCCGCAAGCGTGGGTCGCGCGCATGCCTGCAGGATGCGATCGGTCGCCGCCACCGGATCGCGCGGGAATTTCTTCGCGATCACCATCATTGCCTGAACCTCCTGCGCCTCCCGGGCCGACGCAGCATCGACCGTCGCGGCCGATTGCTTTGCCGCGCTAAAGGGGTTTTGTTGCTGGATTTCCTGTCCCATCTTGATTTCTCCTTTTATCCAATTTTCAGGCGCAGAACCCGCGCGCCCGCTTTCGTGGTGCTGTTTTCCCCAATCAGCGAAGCCATTTCCTCGGGGGTCTTGGAGGTTAGCGCTTCCCGGGCGATCTTTTCCCAATCGGTCAAAACGCTGTCCCGATTTGCTTTCCAGCTTGCCAGCACGGTGCCATCGCAGACGATTTCCTCGGCGTCGCCAAAGACCGGCAGGATTTCGTCCAGAATTGCCTTTTCTTCGTCGGCGGCGGATTTCTTCACGCGGCGAACTTCATCAAGCCGGCCGATCGCTTCAGCCACTTCCACCCCGACGAAAACCTGTTTCGAGGCGATATGCTTCGGCCAAAGGCGGCGCGCTTCGTCGGCAGTTCGCGGATCGGGCGCGACCCCTTCGATTACATGCCGGCGCCACCATGCGCTTGCTTCCGCGATGATGTCGGCCTCAAGCGATAGATCGCGCTGAAGATGGTAGACCCGGAAATCGCTGTTGCCGAAAAGCACCGCGATGTCGGCATAGTTGCACCCGGTAAGCGCCATGTAAGCGGCGCACTGCATCAGATATGCCGGCGGGACAAGATCGGTCCCAGCTTCGCCCCAATCCGGGCTATTGCTGGCGAAAGCGCTTGCCGTTTTGCATTCGAGCAGGCGATTCGTCCTGATCTTGCCTTGATGACTTGCTACCTTTTCACCGGGCGGGACGACCAGCCGATCAACGTGCCCGATCAGCGGAGCATCGGGATGGCGCAGCATCGGGTTGTATTTCTGGACCTTCAGCCCGGTAAAGCCGGAATATTCATCGGCGACGAATTGTTCCGCCATCGTGCCGAAGCGCATCTGCAGGCTCGATTCGCTTTGCTCGACTTGCCCGGTCTTTTCAAGCCATACGTCCAGCGGCGATTTGAAAGGCGAAAGCCCGAAGATCGCGCCGATATCCGACCCGCCCAATCCCTCCAAGCGCTCCCGCAGAAATTCTTCTCTTGTTGCCATGATTTCCCCTTGAGAATGGGCGGCTTTCGCCGCCCCTGATTGATTAAGCCGCAAGCTTCTCGGCCAATTCCAGCCCGCGCGCCTTGATCTTCGCGCCAAGCCCGAACCATGCGGTATCAAGCCGGCGATCTTGCGTGCGTCCCTTGTGGTGATCGATGTATTCGGTCACCGCATTCAGCATGCCCCAAGCGCTGTCGTTGACTGCCTCCTGAAAGCCGCCGATTTGCGCGCCGCGGAAAAGGTCCATCACCGAGCGATATCCCTTGCTGGCGCGAAGCTTGTCCATGTTGAAGGATTCGTCCATCCGCGCAAAGGGCGAGAAAAGATCGAGCAGAAATTCATCGGCTTCGTCGGGCGTGATCTTGCGCTGCGCCATCGCGTTCGCGTTATCGATGAAGCGCTCCCAGCTTTCAACCTTCAGGCCGAGCGAGTCCTTCACTTCGCTGGGCTTGAAAATCGCCGAGTGGGGAATGCTGATGCGATGTTGCCCGGAATTCGACATCAAGCTTGCCTGCAGGGTGTTGTTGCAGACCACCCGCACCGTGGTGAATTGCGCGATCGTCGCCATCGATCCGTCATAACTGGTCGCCAGCATCAGGTAAGGCGCGACTTCATCATCCATCACCCGGGCGTTTTCGCCGAGGCGCGCCATTGCCCAAATTCTGCGCCCCTCGCGGATCGCGCCCAGCGTTTCCATTTTGGCGTGATTGCGTTCGACCAGCCCGCGGAAGAAAGCCAGAACATCGCTCGGCTGGACGATCCGATAATCCTTGCTGACGACCGAAAGCGGCGCATTCGTGTCGCTGCGATAAAGGACGTGCTTGTCGCTGAATTCGCGCAGGCTTCCGTTCTGATAAAGCACCGGGGTCCTGATCGCATCCCAATTCAAGCCGGCCTGTTCGCGCCATTCGTCGATCGATGCATCGGCGTCAACTTCCTGTCCAAGCCCGTGCCAAGGCTTCGCGCCAACGTATGCAATCGCCGGAATGCCTGTCGTCATATCAATTTCGTGTGCCATTTTTTGATCTCCTGATCGTGGGTTGATTTTCTGGCGCCGGGTCATTTCCTGCGCCATTGGGGTGAACAATAAAGAAAGAAAAAGAAAAGTGCAAGCGCAAAGCGAATCAAAAGTCGATCAAAAGATTTGATCCGCCGATGTGGGATTTTTATCGGCCGATGCTCTAGCTTTTCGCGCCGCGATAGCAAATAATCGAAGCCCGGAAAAACAATCGAAAGGAATCAGGATGACAGATGACGAAATTCGCGCGCGCGGCTGGTCGGTGCCGATCTATCGCGCCGTCGCGGCCGCTGGCGGGCCGATCGCGGTCGCGCATCACTTCAAGCTTGCCGCCATGACCACCCCGATGCGCTGGTATAAGACCGGCCGGATCGGATCGCAATACATCGTCCCGCTTTGCGCGCTGGGTGGGAATGCGGTGCAACCCGATGAAATCCTGCGCGCAGTCTCGGCAAATCCAACCCTCGCGGCATAGGTGGCGCCATGAACGAAATCGAAATCGAAAACAAGAACCCGGCGCCGATCGTTGTCGCGTTGCGGCAAATTGCCGATTTGGTCGAGTCCGGAAATTTTCAGTATCAATCCGGCGGGCTGATGGTCAATTTCGTCCAGCGGACGGAACCGATTCCAAACGGCCCGATCATGGATCAGGAAATCATCGGCCGCGAGGTGGTAATCACTTCCGATCTTGTGCTGGTGGAAAGCGCCATCCTGAAGACGCGGGTGGCGCCATGAATTTTTACCCCTTCCATATCGGCGACTATGCCAGCGCGACCCGGCATCTTTCATGGGACGAAGACATGGCATATCGCAGGCTGATCGATGCTTATTACACCCGCGAGGAATCGATTCCGCTGGACCGGCGCAAAGTCTATCGGCTGGTCATGGCCGGGACGCAGGCCCAGCGCGATGCGGTCGATGATGTCCTGCAGGAATTCTTCACCGAAACGCCGGCCGGCTGGGTCCATTCCAGATGCGAGGCGGAAATCAAAATCTATCACCAGAAATCCGAGAAGGCGGCGCAAAGCGCGCGCGCAAGATGGGATCGAACAGCGGAGCGATCGCGAAGCGATGGCAGTTCGGGCGCATTTTCAGGCGGAAGCGATCGCACTGAATCTGGATGCGATCGCATAGACGAAGGATGCGAACGCACCGAATCGGCATGCGAAGGCAATGCTACCAAGACCAAGACCAAGACCAAGACCAATATATCTAAACCTAAAGGTTTAGATTCTTCTCCCGCTGAAGCGGGGAAGCCAGCCAAAAAGGGCGCGCCATTGCCCAGCGATTTTGTCCCGAATGAAACCGGCGTCGCTTATGCGGAACAGCGCATGGTGCAAATCGAATCGGAATTGAAAGCCTTTGCCAACTGGCACACTGCGAAGGGAACGCTTTTCAAGGATTGGCAGGCCGCGTGGCGAACATGGTGCGACAAGGCGGTCGAGTTCGGCAGGGCAGGGAATGGACGGGCATCGCCGGGAACTAAATTCGATCCGGTCGCCTACGTGAATCAGAATCGGAAAGGGGGAAGGCATGACGAAGATGACGAACGCACCATTGATGGAATCGCGCAGCGCGTGGCTTGAAATCCACCCGCGGCTTGGAATGTCCCTCATGGATCACTTGTGGAATCGGCTGGACGGGGCGTATCCGAATCGCTGGCGCGCTGCGTTTGCCAACCATCAGGCCGTCGAGAATTGGCGTGAAGCATGGGCGGAAGCATTCGCCGAGGATGGCATAAGGCCCGAGGAAATTCGGCCCGCCATAGCGGCGTGTCGTCGCGTGTACGATTGGCCTCCAAGCTTGGCGGAATTCCTGAAGGTCTGCAGACCGCAGGCCGACCCGCGGATCGAATGGGCGGAAGCGATCGAAAGCATGCGGGTGCGGCTACGCGGGATTGGCGGCGATGAATGGTCGCGCCCTCAAGTCTATTGGGCCGCGGTCGCGATCGGCTGGCATGACCTGAATTCGCAGTCATGGGAATCGATCAAGGCGCGGTGGATCAATGCGCTTGCGCATGCGCGAAGCGATCCGGTCCCGCCTTACATGGTCGCTTTGCCGGCGCCCGGGCAGCAATCCATCAGCGCGGAAGACGCGCGGAAGCGGATCGCGCATCTTGCCGAAATGCTGGCGTCGAAGATGACCGGGGAGGCGCCATGACCACGCAATGCCATTGCGAAAGCTGCAGCAAGGCGCCGGCCGAAACATGGACCGCAAAATTCCGGCTAGAATGCGAGGCGCGCCATCTTCTCGCGCAACCGCTTCGCGAAAGGCAGGAATACTTGAAAGCGCTTCAGGGTGAAAGGCGCAAAGCTTTGGAAGCCGAAATGATCAGACAGCACACGGAAGGGAGAAAGCCGCGTGGAGATTGAATTTTTTGTCCCGGGCCAGCCTATCGCAAAAGGCCGGCCGAAGTTTTCCACCCGCGGGGGATTCGCGAAAGCCTATACCCCAGCGAAAACAGTGAATTACGAAAATCTTGTCCGATATGCCGCCGCTGAAGCGATGCAAGGGCGCGTCCCGATTCCCGGCCCGGTCCACTTGTGGATTCACATCGGGCTTCAGATTCCGGCAAGTTGGTCGAAAAAGCGCCGCGGCCTCGCTGCAGACCAGATGATCGCGGCGACGAAAAAGCCAGATGCAGACAACGTGCTGAAGGCGGTCAAGGATGCGATCAATGGCGTGGTGTTCATCGATGACGCGCAAGTCGTGAGCATTGCGCTGATCAAGGAATATTCGGAAATCCCGGGCGTCAAGGTTCAGATCAGACCGCTTCCGATCGAGGCTGCGTGATGGCGGAATTCGATCGAATCGTCACCCTGCGCGATCTTGCGAATCAGGACCCGGCGGAAATGCTTTCCGGATATCGCGCCGGCCTGAATGGCGATCCGGAACCCGGAAGCGACAAAAGCCGGGGGTTCTGGCACGGCTGGCTGAATGGGATGGTCGATAGCGGAAGGCGCGAAAAGGATCAGGCGCAGGCAATCCTCGCGGCTCGATATTCAGAAGCGGCAAGGCTTCCGGTTCAGTGATTCGTTGGCGAATGGGGGTGAAATGCAGCAAATAATCGAAGAAATCTCAGAAGTCGTCGGAATCGGGGCGGCGTATGAAATCGCTTGCCGATGGGGAAACGGTGAACTCTATGTCCCGATCAAGGCGACGTTGACGCATCCGATATCGCTCACCATCGGCCTCGAAGCTGCGCGCAAGCTGTCGGCCGTGTTCGGCGGTGAAAGGCTTGAGATTCCGATCGAGCGCAACGTCCTGAAGGATCTCCGGAACGAAGAAATCAGAAAGGCCCGGGTCGAGCGCGGTGAAAGCTTGGGAAAGATCGCCCGGGACTTCGGGCTGAATCGGGCAACCATCGTGATGATCTTGCGCAAGGCCGGCGTGATCGAAACTGAATCCCGGGAGGATGTCGCTTGAGCAATAAATCCCGCACAGAAAAGGCGCCGGCCGCGGATAAACCCGGGCAATGGGCTGCGAATGCGATCGAGCACTGGTCCCTTGATCGGCTGATCCCCTACGCGCGGAACAGCAGGACGCATTCGGATGAACAGGTCGCGCAGATAGCGTCCAGCATCAAGGAATTCGGATTTACGAACCCGATCCTTGCCACCAGCGATGGCGATATCGTCGCCGGTCATGGCCGGCTTTCCGCTGCGATGCGGCTGAAGCTTCAGACCGTCCCGGTCATCATCATCGATCATCTTTCCCCGGCGCAGCGTCGCGCGCTGGTGATCGCCGACAATCGAATCGCGCTGAATTCCGGGTGGGACTTCGATATGCTTTCCGTCGAACTGGATGAACTGAATGACCAGCAGTTCGACCTTTCCATCCTTGGATTCAGCCCGACCGAACTTGCCGACCTGATCGGATCGCCGGCAACCCCGCTTGACGGTATGCCGAATTTGCCTGAAGGCGATCGGGAACCGTTTCAGCAGATGACGTTCACCCTTCACGATTCGCAGGCTGAAACGGTGAAGCGCGCCCTCGAAGTCGCCCGCGGCATGGGCGATTTCACTGGATCGGAAAACGAGAACGGGAACGGGAACGCTTTGGCCCGCGTCTGCGAAGTTTTCCTGCAGGGGAATTCCGATGACTGAAGCCCGGGCGAAGGACATCAGGGTCGCGCCGATTTCGTCGGCTGATGCCGCAGCGCTGGTCAAGCGGGTGCATTACAGTGGGAAGGTCGTCCAGAATTCGCAGCTTCACCTCGGCGTTTTCCTGAATGGAAAGCTTGAGGGCGCCATGCAGTTCGGGCCGTCGCTGGATAAGCGAAAGACGCAGGGCATGGTTGAGGGAACCGCTTGGAATGGATTTCTCGAACTGAACCGGATGGCATTCTCGGAAAAGCTTCCGCGGAACAGCGAAAGCCGGGCGATATCGATCGCGCTGAAGATGATCCGCAAGCATTACCCGCACATCGAGTGGATCATCAGCTTTGCGGATGGGACGCAATGCGGCGACGGGACGATCTATCGCGCAAGCGGATTCGTCTTGACCAGCATCAAGAAAAATACCTCGATCTGGCGCGCGCCCGATGGCAGCACGGCGACCGACCTTAGCCTGCGGCTCGGGCTGCAGGCGAAGAAATCGGCAACCATCAGCAAGACCACGGTGACGAAGGGCAAAGCGATCACTTCGACCGGCGCGTCATCGATGAAGGGCTTTCGCGAAGCCGGGTATGCGCCGATGCCCGGGTATCAACTGCGGTATATCTATTTCCTGAACCCGGCCGCGCGCGAAAGGCTGACGGTCCCGATCGTGCCTTTCGACAAGATTGACGCGATCGGGGCGGGAATGTATAAAGGGCAGCGCATTGATCGAGCATCAAGGCGCCCGAAGCAAGCGATGACCGGCCTCCCTCCGGAACAGCGGCGGTGTAACACCGACCCGGGCGCTCCATCCATTCAAGGGGAAGCCGAATAATGGCGCGAACCCCTTTCATTCCGAATGCAGAGCAAAGGCTTCAGGTCACCATCATGGCGGCATGCGGCTTTCAACATTCGCTTATCTGCGAACGGATCATCAACCACCAGACCGGCCGGCCGATCGATGGAAAGACGCTGCGAAAGGCTTTCCGCGAAGAACTCGACGATGGCATTTCGCAGGCGAACGCAATGGTCGCGCAATCGCTTTTCAAAAAGGCGATCGGGAACAGCCCGCAGTCGGTTTCCGCTGCAATCTGGTGGGAAAAGACCCGCGCAGGGAAGCGCGACATAACGCTGGTCGAGCAGACCGGCAAGGACGGCGGGCCGATGCAGCATGAAATCACCCAAGGCGTTCACGCTTTGACGGACGACGAACTTGAGCGTATCGCCCGCACAGGCGGCGCGTGAACTGATCCGCAGGAAACGGGCGCGCGACAGCCTGATCGCTTACACGAATGCGATCGATGTCCCGGGCAAGCCCGTTTCAGATTCCGACGATGAATGGATTTTTTCGCCAATCGAAACCGGGGTCGCTGCGCATCACTCGCTCATGCTTTCCGCGATCCAGCGCACCATGCTCAAACCGCATGGGCGCCTCATGCTGTTCATGCCACCCGGATCAGCGAAATCGACCTATGCCAGCGTGGTCGCGCCGACTTGGTATATGGGCCGGAAGGAAAACGCGCGCATCATCCTTGCCAGTTACGGGTCGGACCTTGCGCGCCGGCATGGGCGCCGCGCCCGGCAAGTCGTCCGGTCGCGCGGATACGGCGGCATATTCGGGACAGGCATCAGCCCGGCGACCAGCGCGGCGGACGAATGGGCGCTCGGGAATGGATCGGAATATCTCGCGGGCGGAATCCTTTCCGGCATCACCGGCAACCGCTGTCACGGGCTGATCATCGATGACCCCGTGAAGGGCCGCGAGGAAGCCGAGTCCGAAGTGATCCGGAAAAAGGTTCGCGAAGCCTATGACGATGACTTGCTGACGCGCCTGATCCCGGGCGGCTGGATCATCATCGTGATGACCCGATGGCACGAAGCCGATCTAGCTGGCAGCATCTTGCCGAAGCATTACGCAGGGGAAAGCGGGTCGATCCTTTGCCGCGACGGGAATGAATGGGAGGTAATTTGCTTGCCGGCCGAAGCGGAAAGGGAAGACGATCCGCTTGGCAGGCGCCCGGGTGAAATGCTTTGGTCCGAATGGTTCGATGAGAAGCATTGGGCGAACTTCCGCGGGAACGCTCGAACATGGGCAAGCCTGTTTCAGCAAAGGCCGCGGCCGGCCGAGGGCGTCATCTTCAAAGCGCAGTGGCTTCGCCGCTACGGCGTCATTCCAGCCGATGCAAAGCTTTGCGTCCATTCATGGGACACCGCATATAAGCCGAACAAAATCAACGATCCAAGCGTCGGCACTGTCTGGCAATATGGCGGGCAGAATCCCGGTTATTATTTGCGGGACGTTTTTCATGGGCGGATCGAATACCCTGTTTTGCGCCGAACTGTCATCAGCATGGCCGAGCGCGATCGGCCGATGGCGGTCTTGATCGAAGATAAAGCCAGCGGGCAATCGCTGATCCAAGACCTTCGCAGTTCGACATCGATCCCGGTCATTGCGATCGAACCGTGCGGCGATAAGCCGACGCGCGCGAATGAAGTCTCGGCAATGGTCGAGGCTGGGCTTTTGGTGTTGCCGGAATCTTCGCCGTGGCTTGTGGATTACGAATCTGAATTGCTGGGCTTTCCGCTGGCGCCGAATGATGACCGGGTGGACAGCACAACCCAATTCCTGCGGTGGGCGCGCGGCTGGAACGCAAGACTTGAAACGGCATCAACCGGCGGCAGGCTTGCGGCAGAGGACGCGGGATATCGGGTCGAAGGGCAAACCGAATATGGATACGGTTCTGTTCATTCGGGAAGCGGGTCTAATGGATATTGAAAGGGAAACATGAACGTCGAACAGCCGAAAGAACCCATCGAGCAGGAAATCGCAATCCCCGACAACGGGCTTTTCTACCTTGGCACAAGCGGCGATCCATATACCGACGCGCTGACGCCGACCGATTCCGTCCTGCAGTCCCGGGGTGATTCGACCCTTTCGATTTACAAGGAATTGCTGCGTGATGATCAGGTGCGATCGGTATTCCAACAGCGCAGGCTTCGCGTCTGCGGCGCCGAGGTCGAAATTGAACCGGGTGCCGACGATCCGCTTTCCGTTCAGGCTGCGGAAGTTTTCAAGCTTGAGGAAATGGCGAACCTTGCGTGGGATGACATCACCGACAAGATGCTTTTTTCGGTCTTCTACGGATGGGGCGTCGCCGAAATCTTGTGGCGGCAGGATGGAAGCCGGGTCCATTTCGACAAGATCGTCGCCCGCGATCGCGCCCGCTTCCGCTTCGGGCAATCAGGTGCGCTTTATCTGAATCGATCGACCGAAGGGCTGGTGACGATGCCAGACCGGAAGTTCTGGACGATCAGCACAGGATCGGATCATCACGACGAACCGTATGGATTGGGCCTCGCCCACTCGCTTTATTGGCCGGTCTTTTTCAAGCGCAACGACATCAAATTCTGGCTGGTCTTTCTGGAAAAATTCGGACAGCCAACCGCAGTCGCCAAGCTTCCGGCCGGCCAAATCGATGACCCGGCGCAGCGCGCGAAAGCGGTCCAGATGCTTCGCTCGATCGCCACCGATGCCGGCGTCGTCGTGCCTGAAAACATCACCGTCGAATTGCTTGAGGCTGCGCGATCCGGCGCCGCTGATTACGAAGGCATGAAGTCCGCGATGGACGCGGCGATCGCAAAGGTGATTCTCAGCCAGACGATGACCACGGATAGCGGGTCAAGCCGATCCCAAGCCGAAGTGCATGAAGGCGTCGCCGATGCCGTGGTCAAATCCGATGCCGACCTGATCACCGAGACTTTCCAGCGCGGGCCGCTGAAATGGTGGGTGGAATGGAATTTCCCCGGCGCCGCCGTTCCGCGCATCCGCCGCATGGTCGAGCCGCCCGAAGATATGACTTCGCGCGCGGAACGCGACAAGCTGATTTCCGAACTTGGATATGAACCGACCGAGGAATACATTCGCGAGGTCTACGGCGAAGGATGGCAGAAAAAGCAAGCCGCCGCGCCGCTGATGATCCCCGGCGGATTGCCGGGCGCGCCGCTGGACCAGCAGTTCGCGGAGGGCGAACTTGCCGCCATTGCTGCACTCAAGGCCGCGCGCCGCGGCGATCAGGAGGCAATCGTTCAGGCCGCATCCCATTTCGCCGAGCAATATCAGACCATCATGGGCGAACGGGTCGCCGCGCTTCTGAATGCCGCTGAAGATTCGGGCGACTTTGAAACCTTCCGCCGCAAGCTGAATGAAATCATGGCGGATGCGCCGGCCGCGGGAGCGACAACCAAGCTGACGAATTCCGGCGTCTTCTCGCGCCTCCTTGGTGCGATCCGCGCGCAGCGTTGACGGGGGTTTGGGCAAAATTGGACTTTGATGAACTTGATCGGCTGATCGCCGAAGGGCTGGACGCGACCGCTGACGCTGAATATGCCGAATCGGCCGTGAATGTTGCCGTTTCCGCGCCGCCCGGGCCGGCGACCCTGCTCGAATTCTTCGATGTCCCGACCGGCGATGCTTTCGACATCGCGCCCGACGATGCGATCGCGCTATTCAAGGCGAAAAAGCTGAAACCGACTTTCAGTTATGCGGATATGGTCGGCAAAGCGCATATGCAATCGTTCACCGTCGCGAAAATGATGGACATCGATATGCTCGGGCAGGTTCGCGCGTCGCTCGAATCAGCGATGGCGAACGGGACATCATTCGGCGAATGGTCTGATGGGCTGATCCCGATGCTGCAGGGCGCAGGATGGTGGGGCCGAAAGGAGGTCGTCGATCCCTTGACCGGGCAGACCATCGTCGCCGAACTTGGAAGCCCGCGCAGGCTTGAAACGATCTTTCGGACCAACATGCAATCGGCATATGCCGAGCAGAATTGGGAAATGATCGCCGACCAAAGCGATGTCGCGCCTTTCCTGATGTATGACGCGGTTGACGATCATCGGACCCGGCCTTGGCATAAGGAGCGCGACAACACGATCCTGCCGCAAGATCACCCGTGGTGGAACAAGAACTATCCGCCCCTCGGCTATAACTGCCGATGCGGGGTCATCCAGCTTTCGGCCGAAGAACTCGAAGCGCTTGGCAAGCTTCCGAATACCAAGCCGCCGAAAATCCCCACCTACGAATGGACGAATCCGCGCACCGGGGCGAAGCATACCTACCCCGAAGGCATTGACCCGGGATTCGATTACAACGTGGGGAAGCTGGGCCTGCAAAAGAAGCTCGACAAGCTTTTGGCGGAAAAGTTGGCGTCGCTGCCTCAAGACATGCAGATTGCCGCGCTGAAATCGCTGTCCAAAAAACCGACTGCGGCCGCGCAAATCGACAATGCTCTGGATGCTGCGAAGGCGGCAGCGGCGAAAGCTGAAATCGAGGCGAAGGCGGCAGCGGCAGCGCAGCGCGCAGCGGAAAAAGCCGCGGCGGCAGCGAAGGAGGCTGAAGCTGAATCGAAGCTGAAGGAAATCGCCGGCTATCCCAGCGAAAGCGGGCCGGGCAAGTGGCTGAAGCGCGCGCTGACTCAGCTTGAGAAAATCCCGGGGTTCTTCAGTGGCCCGGCATCCGCCCGGCTATCCGCGGTCGAAGGCAAGGCCGCTGCAATGAAGGCGAACTACGAACTGCTGACGATCCTTTCCGGATACAAAAAAGCGGTTCTCGCTGGCAAGACCCCGACCCCGAAACAGAAAAAAGCTTTCGATTCGCTTTCTGCTGATGAGCAAGACGCTTTCCTTGGCAAGATCGACAAGGAAAAGGCAGCACAGGCCGCGAAAAAGGCCGCTGACGAAGCCGCGGCGGCAAAAGCGGCCGAGGATGCGGCAAAGGCCGCGGCGCCACCCCAGCCGCCACCCGTGGCGCCTGTTGCCGGCCCGGCGCCGAATGGGCCGGACATGGAAAACATGGTCCAGATCGGCCCGCAAAAGGGCAGCAACCCGGGCGGCATGTTTCAGGACACCACGACCGGCGATCGCTGGTATATCAAGACCCCGGCATCGGAGGACATCGCGCGGAATGAAGTCCTCGCGGCCAAATTCTACGAAGCCGCCGGGATCGAGGTTCCGGAATTGCGAATTGTCATGCTCAATGGCAAACCTTCGGTCGCAAGCCGGATCGTGGACGGGCTGGAAAAGGGAAGCCCGGCCGATCTTGCGAAAGCGTCCGGAACTTATGACGGGTTCATGCTGGACGCTTGGCTGGCGAACTGGGACGTTATCGGGCTTGGATACGACAACCTGCTTTTGAAGGCGGGCCGCGCGGTTCGGGTCGATACCGGCGGCGCGCTCAGATATCGCGCTCAGGGCGGATTGAAGGGCGACGCATTCGGCCCGCGCGTTTCTGAAATCGATACGCTGCGCAACCCGGGTGACAATTCGCAAGCCGCATCGGTCTTCGGCAAGATGAGCAAAACCGACCTTGAGGCTGCAGCGCGCCGGGTCGCACGGATCTCCGATGACGACATTCGCGCGATCATCGCCCAGCATGGGCCGCTTGATCAGGGCGCCCGCGATGATCTTGCGCGCATCCTGATCGCAAGGCGAAAGGACATTCTCGATCGATACAAGGCGGCGCAGGAGGCAGAGGCGCCCGCGCCTGTCGCGGATGCTGGCGCGAAAGTCACCAGCGCGGAGCAGCAATCGATCGAGGCAAGCCGCCTGAATGGATATGCGATCCGGACTGACGTTGACGAAATCGAAGATCAAAACGTCCTGATCAATCTGCTGAAGGACGCGAACGGCGAAGATTTGACCCGCGCGTCCCTGAAGCTGCGCGAATCAGCTTCCGCGCGCCTGCTCGAATTGATCAAGGAATCCGGCGTCACGCAGGCATCGCCCGGGGAGTCGGTCAATATTCTTTCTGCGCGCGCTGCCATGCTGCAGGCGGTGAAGGGCATCAACCTTCGCGCATCGCAGGGCGCCAACTTCGACCCGAAAGACCTTCAGCGCGTGATCGATGCGGCAAGCGAAGGGCGCAAGGCGGTCGAAGCGCTGAAGAAAGCGCTCTTGGTCGCGAATCAGGAAACGTCGCTCGAACTCGATCGCGCGCTGAAGATTTTCGAGCGCTGGATTCCGGTCTTTGATGACCTGAGCAAGTCGGTAGTGCCCGGCGCGAAGGCGGTCAAGATCGACGGCAAATTCCCGTCCGACCTGATCCCCAGCGAAGTTATTTTCACGCGCAAGATCGTTGCCGCGGAAAAGCCAAAGTCGGACATCGCATGGCGCAGGCTTCCGTATTTCGAGGCGGAATTGACCGACATTCAAAAAGGCTACGCGAAGGCGACCGGGCAGCGCGGGCAGATTCACGGCATCAACGAAGCCTATGAGGGCGTGATGCCGGATGGGCGGCGAATCGTTTTCATCGCGAACACCAGCCAGAACTATGCGTGGGCGATGCGCGGTCAGCTTTACATCGATGTCAAAGGCAAAGGCGCAGCGGTTTCAGCGCGGGCAATGGACACGATCGAGGAATTGAAAATCAATGCCGCCCGGGCCGCGGATATCGATCGGCAGAACCTTTACCTGAATCGATACGCGCACATCATGTTCGCCCGGCGCGCTGGCGATCGAGCCGCATTCGAGAAGATCGACAAGACCAAAAGCGGCGAGGATGCGGTTCAGGCGAAGCTTCAGCTTATCAAGGAGCGAACCGGGGTCGATGTCGAAAAGTCTGAAGGATGGGCGCAGCGCGACGGAAAGCATCAGGCTTTCGGGCATGGCGAAGTGCATCAATACCGGCCGGATTTCGATACGCCTGAATTCCGATCCTTTGCGAAAACGCATTACGTCTACCACAACCCCACCGGGCTTTCCAAAACCCGGGCGGGCGGCGGGGTCGCGGAGAAATTCCTTCGGCTGGTCGATTCCGGCGGGCATCTTTCTTCACTGACGGATCGGATTCGCCGCGGCGTCGCGCTGCGCGGAACTTCGGTCGAGTCCGACCTGAACAGCGGCGGCGGGTCATATATCTTCACCCGCATCAAGAGCAGGCGATCGAAAAAGTCGGCCGGCTTTTATTGGAAAGCCGATGTCCTGAAGCGCATGGACGCGATCACCTACGACAGCGATATGTTCGGCAATACCACCCCGGGATTCATCGAGAACAATCGCCGCGGGCAGACCGTCGAAGACCTGAAATCAGTTTCCGAAAACACTTCAGACGAAACGATTTTCAAGCATGGGCTGTCCCTTTTCGATGATATCGATTCGGTCGTTTTCTCAAGCGAAGCCGAGTGGCGCAATGTCATGGAAACCATGCGATCGCTGGGCTATAGTAAGTGGCCAGATGGTCGGGAACTGAGCGAGGTTCTAAGCTGGGAAGCGTGATGCGATGATCGAAGAACTGACGAAAAACTGGAAAGGCGCAGTCATCAGGCTGCGCTTCAAACGGGACAAGTTCGAAACTGTTCGCCCGGCGGCTTTCGTCTATTCGATCCCCGGCGGGTTCGGCTGGATCGAGCCGGCCTATGCGGCAAGCGAACCGAATCCGTCGCCGATCGGCCATGAAGTCGCCGCGCCGATCATCGAAGAAAGAAACGGTGAACTGGTCTTCGATGGGCCGCTATATTCAGGCGAAATCGAGTGGTTCGTCGGACAGCCAACGGTCGCGGACGCGCTGGAATGGTGGGAAGCTTGGCTAATTCAGAACAAGACCACCCGGGCTGAAGAACGCGCCCGGCTGGTGGCTGATGGCGTTATCCCCGCTTGAAAATCCGCGCCTCAAGTTCGCCGTCCAGCCTGTCGCGCATTTCGCGCGATACCCGCGGAAGCGGCGCCCAAAGCGATGCGCCTGAATGCTGCCATTGTCCAATGACCGCAATTCCGTGCGGGTGGAAATAGAGCAAAATCTTCGTTCCGGTCGGCGGCGGGTTGTCTTGCGGGTGATGCCACTCGATTTCATCCGCGGCGATATAGCGCTCAGTCATTCCAGTTCCTTTGCCCTGTTGTGGATTTCATCGGCAATAGACTCAACGGAGTAATTAAACACACCCATCTCCTTTACTGCCACTGCCATATCAAACAACGCCTCACGCCTACCTTTCAACTCTGCTGCTTTCAGCATAGTGTCTAGTGCGGTGGAGTCTGATGGCAGGGCGAGTGCATCATCACAAACACTTAAAGCAAACGGTTTACTGCTACTTGGGTTGTTGATGTAGTAAACAGCACAATCAATAGCCTCGTTCTTTCTAGTCTCCCGTGCTTGGCATTCGGCAAGCTGCTCATTTCCTGCTAGATGCTCGGCTTTCCAATATTCTGCTCTACGGTTTGCATTGGCAAGTTGCTGGCGTAGGGATTTGATTTCAGCAATCAGTTCTAAAGACGTATCGCCTAACACACGCTCAAAGCGTTCGTACTCCTTTTGTGCTTGCTCAACAATGTCAGTCATTTCACATTCTCCAAATCACGCGCCGCAATCGACGCACCGGACGGTGAAGGCGATCGCGGAATCAGGAACAAATTCAGCATGCCCGCCGCAGAAAGGGCAAGGCTTGGTCTTTTCGGTCATCCCTGCTCATCCTCCGAGGCTGCGAGTTCCGCCGCGATCAGTGCCCGAATCCGCCGAAGATCGCCAATCGTTATCTCGGCGCTGTTGATCGCGAAAACCGGCGTCGAATCGCTTCCGGCATAGTGCCTGTCGTTGTGATCCTGCAGCAATGCGGCGAAGCGCTTCAGCGCATCAATCGCTTCGGCATGCCGGCGGCGCAGCGAATCGAAATCAGCCTGCGTCACCGGGAATCCTTCAGGGGTCCGCGCCGGCTTCAGCGCATCGTGCATCAAATCGAACTTGCTCATTTCCTTTTTCTCCTTTCGGTCAACTGGATCTCCAAAAGATCGGCGATCGCGGAGCGCTTCGGCGGCGGCGGCGGCGCCTTTTCCTGAATCGGCTTCAGGGCGTATTCGATCACCGCCCGCGGCGGAAAGAACGTGCACTCGAAAGCATAGTGCCCGCCCCTTCCGCAAGCGAAGCAAGCCGGCGCGCTGGTGTATTTCGCCCGCGGCTCGAATTCCCTGCAGGCCGAAGGCGCGTTGTCCTTGAATGGCAGCGGGACACCCCAGCGGCGGCAGCGCGCGCCATCCGTGCCCGGATATGGAAGCGCGCAGTCAGCGCACCCGCGCGGATCAAAGGCCGCGTCATAAAGCCCGTCGCGCTTCATTTCATCGACCCCAGCATCAGGTCGAACAGCGTCCAGTAAAGGGCGAAGAACATGGCGCCCAGCAATGCCGCCGCGATCTTGTCACGCCTGCTCATTTCGATTCCTCCCTGAAAAAATCCCCGTCAATTGCGAAAGGCTTTCCGTGGTGCTGCGCTGCGCTTTCCATGCGGCCGATCGATATCCGGCGCGCTTTCTCCATCGCTTGCACTTCTCCGCGTCGGTGAATGGTTTCGGCCTTTTCGCATTCGCGCCCGGCGTGACCGAGTAGATCGGCGCGGCCGGGCCTGAAGTCGTTGACCGGACATATCGCGCCACCCTGATCAATTCCGCTTCGACCATGCGGCGAAGATATCCGCCGCCGGTCAAGGTTTCATATGAGCAGTGCGCCGCCTCTGCGATTTCGCGCGCATCAAGATCGCCCTCGCGGTCCAGCGCTGCCAATATCCTGCGCATCACTGGCGTCATATCGACCACCCCATGCGGCGCAGCATTTCCTCCGATTCCTCGCCCGCGACCTTATCTTGCTGCGCGCGTTCCATCACCGACCAGACCGACATATAGGCCGAAATCCTTTCGGGATCGCGCGGCGCGACCGCGTTCTTGAAATTGTCGTAATCCATTTCATCGATCATCCGCGCGACGATCTTCGTGAATTCCCGGCGGCGAATGAATGCCCGGAATCGATAGTCGGCAAAGGGCGTTTCACGCACCAGAATTGCCGGGCCGAAAATCTGCTCGATGTCGCCAGCGAAGCGCGCCCGAACAAGGAGGCGGTCTGAATTGCCGCGATCCACCACGACTGAGATGAAACCTGTTTTTGAAAAAAGCCACATCGATCATTTCCCCTTTTTCTTTTGCTTTTGATCAAGCGATCCGAATGCAAGGCCGAGCGATTCCTCGATCCTGCGCGCTACGTTTTCCCCGAAGGGCCGGCCGACAAGCTGCGATACCCGCGACTGAGAAACCTTCAGGAGCGCAGCGGTCGCTACGATGCCGCCATGATCGGCAGCGATCCTGCGAAGGTTTTCCCGGCGGATTTCATAAAGCCCGCGCATGTAATCCGAAGCGGCGATTTTGGTCATGCTTCCGCCTCCATTTCCTGCGGCAGCAAATCAGCCGCGCGAGTCAGCGAAAGATCGGCAAGCGTCCGAATGTTGCCCACCGCATCTTCGCCGGCATGCTTCACCGATAGCGCCATGAACAGAATCGAAAGCATGGTCGAAAGCGATGTCCATTCAAGGTAGGAATCGTTGCGCTGCGCTTCGCCCCATCTGCGATAAATCAGGTCTTCGATTTTCTGAGAAACCGGGTTCTTTTCCATTTCAATGCTCCCTTAAAAAATTGTGAAGATCACCAGCAAGGCGATCAGGATCGCCGCAATTGCCAGCGGCCAAACCGGCCCGCGCCGTCCCTCCAAAAAGGTGAAGTCATCGCGCAGTGGTTCCATATACGGCGCGCCGAATGCCTCTCTGAAGGATCGCGGGAATTTGAAATCATGCCGGATCATTTTCGCCCTCCTTTTCCGATTCAATTATGTCGTTCCATATCGCCATCACCCCAGCGAGAAAGAACATGCCGAGAAGAAATGAATTCAAGTCAATCACCTTTCGCCCTCCACTTTGCCTTGCAACCCGCGTTGCATTCCCAATTCCGAACCGGCCCGCAATCGCACCCCAGCGGATAAGCTGAAATCGATTCATGCCCGGATCGATCGAGCGAAAGAACCCCGACCGTCACCCGATGCATGCCGGGATTCGCTGCCATGAAATCCTGCGCAATCAGGCGCAGGCGATCAAGTTCGCTTTGCTGGCTCATTTTCATGCCTCCTTATATCGCGATGATTCCTGATAGGTTTTCAAGTGCTGCTCAAGGCTTGTGAATTGCCACTTGGCATCCCCAACGGCCCAGCGCGGCGGGTAATGATCAATCAAGGCCTCGAAGCTTGATGTCTGGATGTCGCAAGTCCTGCCGATCATCCACCCGGTCCCGGTTTGGCTGGGCTGATTGGTCTTGTAATTCCCGGAGAAGGTGATCGCGCCGAGATCGATCCCGAAGCTGATCACCCGGCTTCCGGCCGCGTTGGTGAAAAATCCGTAGGTGCCGCGCTCGGCGACGAATGCCCGGAAGCCTGCCGCTTTGATCATCGCGACAAGATCGCTGATCATTTCTTTTTCCCGTTCAATGCTGCTCATGCCTTTTCCCCTTTCGCTTTTCTGATCGCTGCGCGCGCCTTTTCGCTGATCGCCTCAAGATCATCGCCGTCGCATCCTTCGTCGCGGCTGACAATCGAGTCGATCCATTGCAGCGCGCCAAGCAATTCAGGCGCCGCCGCGATCAGAGCCGCATTCGCGTTTTCGTTGCTGGCGCAGCGGAGGTCGGCGATCCAATCGCGGCCGTCATCCGCCCCAGCCGCGGGGTAGATGATTCCGTCGATCGCCTCCCAAGGGCCGGGCGTGGCTTCAGGCTTATTCAGCATCTTCGGCCTCCACTTCGTTTTCATAGCAGTCGTCATCGGATTCCTCGCCGGTATTGATCAGGACATGCCCGAAGGAAATCACCCCGGCGTCATCGGATTCGCATTCAAAATCGGCGTCCATCCGGACGATGTTTCCCCAGCGGTTCCAGCCTGCGTTCGCCGGATTCTTCGTGTCGATATCTTCGAGAAGGATGCACCCCAGCGATCCAGAATCAACCGGGTATGTCCGATTGCCGTTGTCCGGATATTCGCCGTCGCCATATGCGGTATTGAAGATTGCGAAGCGGCGCCCGTCCATCAGGGTGAATTCACCTTCAGCGCATCCGCCGCCGGGGTTCTGATCATCGATGATCAGCGCGCAAACTTCGTCCCATTCAGCGTGCATGACATAGCAAAGGTCGCCGATCCAGTAGGTTCCCGATTTCATCATTTCGATTCTCCCTTTATGCTGCAGCTTCGAACGCTGCCATTTCAACGTCGCGGAAATAGCCGTAGGGCAGGCCGCGCTTGTAGCAGAAATAATCCGGGTCATATTGAAAGTCCGGATCGGCCGCGATGATCTGAATCGCTGCGGCTTTCTTGTCGAATTCGCCGCCTTGCTTCGCCGCCCATTCCGCCTCGAATTCCTTCACCGCGGATTCCTCGGCTGCGATCTGGCGCGCTTCTGATTCGCGCATTTCCTTGATTGCGGAATCCCACATTTTTTGCTTTTGCGCCGGGCTTGCCGCGTCCCATTCTGCGTAGCCGGCCGATCCCGGGCGGAAGCCGTAGGCGTCCTTGTGAAGATCGCTCCAAAGTTCGTCGCTGAAGGTGAATTCTTGATTTTCCATTTCGTATCCCCTGATCCGTTTCATGCGAAAGCGCATGAGCAAACTATATGCATCCGGGTGGTAGTTGCAAGAGAAAAACCTAATATTTTTGGAGATTTTTCTAATGCCCGGATAGCGCCGATTTATCCGGCGCCTCCGGTCATTTCACCATTGCGACCCGGGCGACATTCGCCGTCAATTCATCCCGATAGAATTCGAGCGATTCAATGCCTTTGATCATAGTGTCGAATGCATAGCGGTTTTTTCCGTCCTCGATCCAAATCCTTTTTGCCCGCGGCTGCACCGCATAGACGCTCAGGATCGCGCCCGGCTGGATCGCGTGGTTCAGGCGCTTTGCCCGCCCGCGCTTCCCTTGCTGCACCCATATCACCGCCGGCAGCGGCGATGCCACAAGGGCAAGCATTCCGCACTTCGCTTTCTTCACTGCAGCTTCGGCCGCTTCGCGCTTTGCCCGTTCGGCATCCTTGCGAAGATCGATGATCTTCGCTTTCGCGGCTTCGATCAGCGCGCGGAGATCGGCCTCGTTGTTCGGGAGATTCATGGCTTCTCCTTTCCTTCGATCTTGCGGATTGCTGCGCGCGCTTTGGATTGCCATAAAAGGAACTCGACCCCGGTAAGGACCAAGCATTCCTCGCGCTCGTCTCCCATCGCGTCGCGCAAAAGCTGAAGCAATTCGGGCGCAGCGGCGATCAGTGCCAAGTTCTGCGCGGCCTCATGTCCAAGCCCGGGCGCCTCGCTGAATTCGCCGATGTGCTTGCGATTACCAAGGTCCTGAACAAGCGTCTTTCCGCGGAAAGCCCAAGGGCCGGGGGTGTGGGTGATCTTCATTCTGATGCTCCAATCAAAGGTTGAAAGCCCGCGCGATTGCCTGCACGGCCATGATCGCGGGAATTGCACAAAGGGCGATGATCAGCAGTTCCATTTCATTCCTCCGTGATGATGAATCCGGCCTCGCTATCGAAGCCCGGGAAAGCTTCAGGATCGGCGGCGGCTTCCGCGGCAAGCATGCCGATCGCCTCGTCGCGATCTGCAGCGGCCCAAAAGCCCCAATCGGTCCCGTCTTTTTCGGTGATCTGAAAAACCTTCATTTCGATTCCCCTGATGCGTTGCTGATGAGGCGAGATTAGAAAAAGATCATGGTGGTTGCAATAAGAAAAATCTAATATTCCATGAGATTTTTCTAATGCATTGAACTGAAAGGTCAAATAATTCGCGGGCTGGTTAGTTTTTGCGGGTTATTGGCTGATGGCGCGCCGGATACATTCGGCAGCATCCAATCAACCCGGAATCACGATGAAGCCTTTTGAAATCTTCCGCGCAGGCAAGCAAACGAGCAGCGCTGGCAAGACGATCGAGTTCGGCGAGGATGAACTTCAGGCCGCGGCCGCGGCATATGATCCGGCGATCCATGAGGCGCCGATCGTTGTCGGGCACCCGAAGGAAAACGGCCCGGCTTACGGCTGGGTCAAGGCGATTTCATTCGCTGACGGCAAGATGGTCGCCGATCCGATCCAAGTCGATGAAGCGTTCGCCGAAATGGTCGCCGCCGGCCGCTTCAAAAAGCGCAGCGCAAGCTTCTACACCCCTGACAGCCCGCACAACCCCAAGCCGGGCGTGTTCTATCTTCGCCACGTTGGCTTTTTGGGCGCCCAGCCGCCCGCAGTCAAAGGGCTGAAGGATGTCGCTTTCGCCGATGCTGACGAAGGCGTGGTCGAATTCGCCGATGCGGCTCTGCTTTCCGGCCTGTTCCGCCGCATGCGTGAATTTTTCATCAGCAAATTCTCGATTGATGACGCGAATTCGGTTCTCCCGGATTGGCTGATCAGCGAGTTGGAGGCAGAGGCGCGGGCCGATGTCGAAAAAACCGCGGCGCCGATGCCCGCTTTCACCGAAGGAGATTTGAATATGGATTTCAAAGAGCAGTACGAAGCCGAAAAGGCCCGGGCCGACAAGGCTGAAGCCGACCTGAAGGCGCAAGCCGAGAATTTTTCCGAGCGCGAGAAGGCGATCGCCGAACGCGAGACTGCAATCGCCCGCGGCGAAGTTGAATCGCAAGTCGATGCGCTGGTGAAAGCCGGCAAGGTGCTGCCGGCGCAGAAAGCCGCCACCGTCGATTTCGCAATGTCCCTGAATTCGGTTGACCTGACTCTGGATTTCAAAGAGGGCGAGGAAACGAAGAAAGTCAGCCAGCGGGACGCATACCTGAAGCAAATCGCCGCCGGCCCGAAGCTTGTTGAATATTCGGAATTGGCGCCCGCTGATGGTGGCGTGCCTGCGCCGATCCCGACCGTCGCCGCATCGAACAAAACACTGCTCGATCAGGTCGCCGGCAAGGCAGGCAAAAAAGCGAAAGCCTAATTCATCCCCAACCCGATTTTAGGAGAACCCAAAAATGGCAACTTTCAACGAACCCATGCGCCCGTATGAGGTGCTTTATTCCGAAGCGAATGGAAGCCTGTCCCGTGAAGGCATCACCGTCGCTTCCGGTCAAGGCATCCTCGAAGCCGGAACCGTTGTCGCGAAAATCACCGCGACCGGCAAATATGTCGCCTATGACAACGCCGGTTCGGACGGTTCCGAAACCGCGGCCGGCGTCCTGCTGCAAAGCGTTGACGCCACCAGCGCTGATGCCGGTGTCGTCGCCGCCGTTCGACTCTGCGAGGTTCGCCTCGATGCAATGCAATGGGCCGCTGGCTTGCTGCAGGCTGACATCGATGCGGCGCTGGTCGATCTGGCAACCAAATTCATCGTCGCCCGCTAATCGCGGCATCACTTAACGAAAGGATTTTAGAAAATGGATATCTACCGCGATTATTTCACCCGCGAAAGCTTGGTCGCCTCTGTTGCTCAGGCGCCCTACGTTCCGGGTCAACTGGCTGCGATGGGGATTTTTGAAACCCGCGGCCTGACTTCGACCACGATGGCGGCTGAAGAACTCGGCCTGAACAACGTCGGCCCGTCTGCCGCCATTCCCCGCGGCGCTCCTGCCAAGGCGATGACGCTGGACAAGCGCAAGGCGCATACCTTCGTCACTTCGACCTTCGCCGAATCCCTGCCGGTCTATGCCGATGAAGTTCTGAACGTGCGCGCTGCCGGCACCAGCGGCGCGATCGAAGTCATCCAGACCCGCCGCAACGAAGCGATCGCCAAGCTGCGCGCATGGGCTGATGCGCAACATGAATACCTGCGCATGGCGACCCTCCTGTCGCCGAACAACGCTTTCGGCTCGAAGCCCGCAGACGGTTCGCTGGCTCTCGCGACCGACGCGACCAAGACCCGCGCGGAAATCTTCACCAAGGTCATCAAGCCGATCGAAGCCGCGCTGAAGGGCGTTCCGTTCTCCGGCGTGACTGTTCAATGCTCCGACGAGTTTTGGGTTGACCTGATCGAGAACAAATCGATCAAGGACACCTACCTTGGCTATCAAGCGGCCGCTGAACTGCGTGGCGATCCGCGCGACTCGTTCATGTTCGGTGGCGTGACTTGGGAACGCTATCGCGGCAGCGACAGCACCAAGATCACCACCAACAAAGCGGTCGCTGTGCCGACCGGCGTAGCGGGCCTGTTCCTGCAGGGCTTCGCTCCCGATGACACGATCGACAGCGTCGGCGCCGGCGCAATGGGCGCGCCCTATTACCCGCGCTCCGAAGCGATGAAAGGCGGCAAGGGCTGGGAATTGACCATGCAAACGCACCCGGTCATGGTCTGCACCCGTCCCGCTGCAATCGTCACGCTGGCGAAGGCTTAAAGACTCCTCCTGACCGTGCATAACGGTTTTGGCCGGGCCTAACCCGCCCGGCCTTTTTACAAGAGCATCGCAATGGCATACGCGACCGAAGCAAACATGATCGAACGATTCGGGCAGACGGAAGTCCTCGAATTGACCGATCGCGACAAGGATTCCGAAGTCGATTCGGCGGTCCTTGACGGCGCGCTGTCCGATGCCGATGCGCTGATCGATGGATATCTCGCGGCGCGCTATACGCTGCCGCTTGCTTCCGTCCCTTCATTGCTCATCGGCCCGGCCTGTGACATTGCGCGGTTCAAGCTTTGGGATGACCGCGCGCCCGACGAAGTGCGCAAGCGCTACGACGACGCGCTGGCATTGCTGAAGCTGATCAGCAACGGCACGGTCGTCCTTCCGCCTGATGCGCAAGGCGAAAAGCCCGCGGCATCTGCATCGATGGACTTCTATTGCCAGACCCGCGTGTTTACCGAAGAAACCCTCGCCGACTTCTGATATGGCATCCGCTTTCTCGATCCTTGTCAGCGATGCCGGCCTGCAGCGCAAGCTTGCGAAGCTTTCGCAGACCGCGACCAACAAAGTGCTTTACCAGCGGGTCGGCGCTGCGATTCTGACGCAGGTTCAGCTTGGCTTCCGCAATGCTTCCGATCCTTGGGGGTTTGCATGGGCGAAGCCGAAGCTGCGCGACGGGCAACCGCTTTCGGATACCGGGCGCCTGCGGAGATCCATTCGGGCCGTCGCCGATGATGAAGGCGTCACCGTTGGCACGAATCTGATTTATGCGCCGATCCACCAGTTCGGCGGAACGATCGTCCCGAAAAAGGCGAAATTTCTGCGCTTCCCGAATCCGGCCGGCGGGTTCTTTTTCAAAAAATCAGTGTTCATCCCTGCGCGCCCATACCTGCCGATTGATCCGGCATCTGGTGAGACTCAGCTTCCGCCGAAATGGCGCGCCGCGGTCGTCGGGCGGATTCGCGCCCACTTCCTCGAAGCAATGAAGGACGCAGGCTGATGTTCGCGCAACTTGAAAACGCAATCGTCGAAAGGCTTCGTCAAAGGCTGGATGAATCGATCACCGTCACCAGCCTTGCCGAATTGGCGCGCGTCCCTGAAATGCGCCAAAAGGCGCCCGCTGTTTTCGTCGTCTACGGCGGATATGCCGAAGGCGATTCAAAGGTCAACGTCCCGCATATCCAGCAAATCACGCAGTCATGGGACATCGTATGCGTGGCGAAGAATGCGGCCGGTGGTGGCGATCCTACGGCCGCCAAGTCCGATGTCAGCGCCATCGCTTCCGAAGTTCTTTCCGCATTGCTGGGCTTCAGCGTTTCGGGCGGAATTCGGCTGCGCTTGAGCGATGCGCCCGGGCCTGAATATGATGGCGGATTTGCTTACCTGCCGATTGGTTTCTCATGCCGGTCAACCTTCAAAGGCGATCCGGAATAACACCCCACCCCAACTCAAAGGAGATTCAAAATGGCTGACTATTCTTACATCGGTTCCGGCAAGGCTTATTTGCGCGAAGTCGGTTCCGCTGCCGGCTTGATTGAAGTCGGCAACTGCTCGGCGCTGAATTTTGCGGTGACCGAAGAATCGAAGGAACTGAAGGATTACACCCAGCCCGGCGGCGGCACTTATAACGAAGTCAAGCGGATCAGCGCGGTCGAAATGTCGATGACCATGCATGACCTCAGCCCGACGAACCTTGCGCGCGCGCTTTATGGATCGACCAGCACTGTCACTTCGGCAGCGGTCGTCGATGAAGTCCACACCGCATATGACGACACCTTCATCCCGTTCGATTTCATTCCCGCTGCGACCCCGGCGCCTGTCGTCAAGGATGCCGCGACCGGCCTGATCACCTATGTCGCCGGCACTGATTACGAAGTTCGCCCGGGCGGCATCTTCGTTCTCGGCACTGGCTCGATCGTCAGCGCTGCCGATCTTGAGATCAGCTACACCAAGGCTGCGTCCGATGTCGTTGAAGCGCTGACGTCAAGCGGCAAGGAATACGAACTTGTCTTCGATGGCCTGAATGAAGCGCGCAGCGGCAAAAAGACCATGATCACCGCGCATCGCGTGAAGATCGGCGCAGCGCAAAACCTGTCGATGATCGGCGAGGATTACGCAGCGCTCGAAGTCACCGGAAAACTGCTGAAGGATTCCACGAAAAACGGCACCACCATCAGCCAATACTTCAAGGTCGCGATCGAGCAGTAACTCAACCCGGCGCGGCTTTCGGTTATGGCAAAAATCAGGGACTATTCAGTCTCGATCAACTCAACCGCCGCCGCGTCAATTGCGGTGGAAATGCCCGAGCATGTCTCGGGCGATCTGCTGCTGTTCTGGTTTAACAAGGACACGGCATCCGGCGGGCCGTCAACGCCGTCAGGGTGGAGTGTTCCGACTGCGTTCGGCAGCAACCCGCTGAACTCGGCAGGCTCGGGCAACTACCTGTTCGCCAAGCGGGCAACAAGCAATTCTGAAGCGCTTGGGTCGGTCGCTTACACCAGCGAAACCGCAATCTGTATCGTCATCGCGATCAGCGGGTGCTTTGGATCGACTGTCGATGATGCGATCACCAATCTCGTGAAAGCCGGCGCCGATGATTCGACGCTTCCGCTAGGTAATGGCGCGTCGATCAATCCGACATACGCCAATTCGCTCATCCTTAACCTGTTCGGCTCTGACGGCGGACTCGGCCCATCCTGCCTTCCGGGATGGATTCATCTTTTCGGAGGCGACGCCGGCGCCAACTCGCTCGCAGTCAGCTACACGCATCAGGAATCCGCTTCGTCTATCAGTCACCCCGGATATTGGGCTGGCACGGCCGACGATTCACGGAACGTCATGCTGGCGATTCGCGACGACGGCAACCTGACTGACGTTGAGGCATACGTCGATCAATCCACTGTCGGCGCCACGCTTGTCTCTCCGCTTCTCGGCGCTAGCGGCGTAACGGAGCTTGGGACGTGGAAACCAGCGACCCCTTTGACGCTTGCGACTATCGGATCGAAGTCAACCGTTTTTGATTCCATAGGTAGCACGGCGGACTCTGGCTGGAACCCGTTCAATGCCGCTGCGTCATTTACTCCGGCGGTATCAGTAGCGAACCTAGCGGGTAGTGAACTTGCAATGACGACCGCTGCCGCGCGTTCGCGGCTGTTCGGTTTGTGGGCTTTCACACTTCCGCGAGATTATATCGACACCGGAAAAACGGCGACCGGCGGGCTGGTATTCGTCGCTGCTGACGCCGAAAACGACTATAAGGCGTGGACGATTGGCGCACAACTCGACAAGACGACGAAACCGCTCGGGTATAACCCATATTCCATCCAGATCGATCAGTCGATCAATACGCAATACGCTTCATCCGGAACGCTTGGAAACATAGCAAGGTATCTGTGGCTTGTTGCCGGCATATACGGCGCGCCGGCGTGGCGCGCGACGATGCTTTGGGAACTCAGCGCAACCCGGGTATATGGCGGGTCGCCGACGACCCCGATGAACTTCGATCAGCTTGCCAACGCTGTGAACAATGGAACCGGCACGCTTCCATTGTTCGATCAATCCGGCGCGGCTGCGACGATCTGGACCGATATCCGCATCGGCGGATCGCGGTCAACGCACTGCCTGATCGACGGAAAAGTTTTCCAGTGGCCGCGCGCCGCTGATGGGGTTGATTACCTGAACTTCCACGTTGATCCAGATACGATCGGCATCGACTTTCACGGATCGAATGGCGACACGCTTCATTTCCCGAACTGTGTCTTTACTTCGGATTCGTCTTTCCTTTGGGGGTTTGCCTCAAGCCATGATCCGGGGGCTTCGCTTGATTTCAGTGGCACCCGTGTTGCTGGCGCGAAGGTGACGCTTCGCGATACCGTCGAACTTGAAGGCATCACGTTTCTCGGCTGCACCCGCTTGATCCAGAATGGCGCCACGCTGACCGGGATCGCGGTCGTCGATACGAAGCTTGAAAGCGCCACGCTGGCCGATATGGCGCTGGTCACTGATTCAGCTTTCACTTCCAGCGGCACCGGGCATGCTATCGAAGTTTCAGGCACCGCGGACACGATCACGCTGGTCGGGAATACGTTCGATGGCTATGCGCCAACCAACGGAAGCACTGGCAACGAAGCAATCTTCGTCAACATTGCCAGCGGCACCGTGACCCTGAACATTTCAGGCGGCGATACGCCAAGCATCAGAACTTCCGGCGCGACTGTGGTGGTGAATAACTCGGTCACGATAACGATCGCGGCGAACGCTTCGCTGGTCGGCGCTGAAGTGCGCATCTATGACATGGACGGCGCAGGCGGAACCGACTACGGCACTGAATTGGCCGGCGCTGAATCCCACGACGCGGCGACGTTCGTTTATTCTGGCGCGGTTGGAAACACGATCTTGATCCAGATAATGAAGCCCGGCTACGTCGAATTCACCCAACAAACCACCATGCCAGCGGCAAGCGCAACGCTGGATGTTTCGCTCACCCAAGACTTGAACGCTTAACCGGAGAAAATCATGGCATTGATCGACCATACCAACTATTCGACTTCGCTGAAGGAATCGACAAACCCGCGCGGATCGACACCGAACGGGAACGTCTATTTTGACGTTGCTGCGAATGAGATCCAGCTTATCGGCGTTGATGAATTGGCGACCGTGGACTTTGGCGGCGGGCCGGTTGCGAACCCGCTGAACAATTTCGACGGCATCACGCTGCGCGCCCTATACAACTTTGAGAACAGTCGCCGCCGCGCGAACGAAACCCTGCGGAAGTATGAGCGCGGGACGAAGGGCGATTATCGATTCGCTGGCGCATTCTCGTTCGTCAATGGCGTCAAGCTTGACGGCACTGATCGCGCGAAGATTCGCGGGTCCGGATGGATCGAATATGCGAACACTGCGGACGGCGCGACCGATATCGACCGCATTTATCATGGGGTGGTTTCGCTGGTCGATATTCAGGCCACCACCGTCCCGTATTACGCACTTGTCACCGCCGACGATGAGGCGACGCTTCAGGCTGCGACTTGGAGCAACTTCGTCAGGCAAGGCGACATCAATGAATCCGTGCAGGTTTTCGGCGACACGGCGAACGGCGACTCGGGCGCTGGGGATTTCGATTACACCACCCGCAAGCTTTTTGTGCGCGTCCGGTCTTGGCAGTACAACCCCGGCGAAACCACTTCGGTCGCAACCGGCATTTCTGAATTCTCCGGATTCTCTGCCGGATATGGTGTCGGCGAAACAGGAAACCCGGCGAATGCCTACCCGATTGCCGATGTCTATGGCGGGTCGGCAGTTTCCCCGTTCACCGGGATGACGCTTGAAAAGCTTGCGGTTGCGCAGACTGAAACCGGATTTAATGAAGCTGATGGCGACTTCACTTGGGTCTTGCATAACACGCTGGGCGGGACTGCGCAGCAATGCGCGGCTTACCTTGACGCGCTGACGCTCCAAGACGCTGACATCGACGCCGGCACTGGAACCTATAACGGGAAAAAGGGGCGCGTCTGGTATTCGCGAAACGCAAGCGGCAAGATCGTGACCGCTTCGATCGGCGGCGACGGCCTGTTCATCGAAGGGCTTTCGACTGCAGAAAAGCAAAACGTGATCCTGACGGACGATGCGGGGGCGACGAAAACCTACCCGTATTTCCCTGAAGTCCAGATCGCGGTCGGAGCCGCCGCGCTTGCTGACGCGAATGCTTGGTATCACGCCTTTTATGCCGATGGTTCTGGCGCGCAGGATTTCGACAGTGCCGGCGCGGTGACGGTGAACGATTCAAGCGGAACCCCGGTAAAAGGGAACGTCGTTGCTGATGCGGTCGCCGGGAAAATCAGCTTCGCTTATGCCTACGACACGAACACGCAGGCTGGGCTTTCCGCTGGGGTCGATAAGGACATCGTGGTGATTGTTGAAGGCGATGGCGGGGCAGCGCAGGCGATCACATATGCGACGATCACCCGGTCGCCAGTGGTCGCGATCACTTGCGCGCCGCCCGCAGACAATAACGCCTAATCATGACAACGGTGGCGAGCGTCGATTATGTGAATCGGCGCATCTACCTTTCGGCTGCAACGGTCGGGGTCCCGCTGGACATGCTCGATGTCTATCGCGACGTTCGCGCGCTTCGTCGCGCGACTGAAGCGCATCAGCAATTCAGGCCGATGATCGTTGCCGGCGGCAATATCGGAAAGACCGCGACGACCTTCACCGCGCCATATGTTCAACTGCTCTACGGTTGCAGGATCGTTCCGTTCGACGTTGCCCATTCGCTTCTAGTCATTCGCGACACCTTTTCCGATGATGGGCAAGCCGGGGTCGGATGCTTCGATCGCTCGACCGTCAGCGCTGAAGTCGATATCGATTTTTCGGTGGACAAGGTTGAAGTCAGGACGGTCAATATCTCGGGCGGTGGCGGAACCCCGCCAACAGAGCAGGAAATCGCGGCCGCTGTATGGGCGCATGCATCGGCCCAGCAAATAGCGGTCCGGCTGGCTGAAGTGTGGGGGCGGCTTGGGCTTGATCCTGCGAAGCCGTTATTTAACGGGCAAACTCAAATCACGTTTGGCGATATCGTTCTGGCTCTTGCTGAATCCGGCGTGAATGTCACGGTGACGCGCCAATGATCAGCCCGCGCGCAATAGCGACGCTCGGCTTGGGCTTTCTCCCGGCGCTCCTTGCGCGGCTTGGACTTTGGCGGGCTGAACAGCCGGCGCAACAGCCGCAAATTCAGACCCGGATCAGCTTAGTCAGCGCGCGGTCATTGTTGATTGAAGTGCCCGAGATTGAGACAAT
>Ga0209288_10000027_pt1 | contig 47087 bp, 51 predicted proteins | sample PPLLaktember2015_4_FD_187261 | JGI IMG/M metagenome (GOLD analysis project Ga0209288, IMG submission 187261) | Freshwater sediment microbial communities from Prairie Pothole Lake near Jamestown, North Dakota, USA - PPLs Lake P8 Core (1) Depth... | ecosystem: Environmental > Aquatic > Freshwater...
CATCACCTGCTCATGATATGTTCCTGGAAAAACATACACAGTGCCTCTAGTGGTGATGGTGTCTAATGCATCCTGAATCTTTGAATAATTCCCTGGTCCGCTCCCTCCGACATAAAGTGTTGGTAAAAGAAGTTCTTCACTTCTTGCAAAGTGTGAAGTAAAAGAAAAAAGACAGAAGAAGGTAAGGATACCGACCCCAATCATACTTGTTTTCTTCATAACAATTGATGCACGATATCAAAGGTGGGGAACTAATAGTTTTTGGCACGCATAAGTTTTAAGTCCTCACCATATTTTACAGACATGTTGTAAGGTAAGACCATGACGAAAACAACCGTTATTCTACATAGTGATTCCCTTGGGCGAGGAAGCGATGAGTTAGGAAAAACAATGACAGGGGCGCTTCTCCGTAAACTCTGGGCGTCTGCAAAAAAACCTGATACGATTATTTTTTATAACTCAGCGGTGCATTTGCTAACCGATAAGTCATCGGTGCAGGATGCATTGACTGGGCTTTCCAAGGCAGGGGTGGATCTTGTTGCTTGCCAAACCTGTATCGGTTTTTATGAGATCGAAAAGAAAATCGTTATCGGTCGAATCGTTGATATGACTGAAATCGTCTCGATTTTAATGAAATCAGATACGGTGATTACTCCTTAAACCACTTTGTTATATAACAAAAAGCCTAGTACTTGTCTGTCTATTTCTGATATTTTCTCGTTGATTTTGTGCTTTTACCTCCCTATTACTTAAAAAGAATATTTATATAAATAGATAACAATACTATTATGTCACTATGCTATCGACGCTTCGGTGGAAACTTCTCAAGATAGCAGTCGCTCTCCTCCTCATTTCTTCTGTTGGAGTCCAGATGGTATCCGCTGAGGAGTACCTTCAAACGAACATCGATACATTACCCTATAAACAAGAAATCACAGTTCCTCTTGACACAAGCAAAGAAATCGCGAAGTATCAACCAATCGATATGCGGATCTCGTTTGATAATCTCTGTTGGGGGACAAACGAGACAATCCATTCGATTCGTGTTGGAATAGACGACGGGACAGGACTACAGGAAATCGAATCACAAATCTATGACATTGAATCCTCCGATGAAACGCATATCAACTCATGCAGCCTTGTGTTCTTAATCCCTGAAGGAGCAACAGGAAAAGAAAAATACTATATCCTATATGATTCGAAAGAAACAGAGCCGGCAAACTATCCAAAACATGTGTCCGTCGAGGATACCCATTATTTTTATGAGCCGATCCCTGGTCAAAAAATAGATTTCGATTATTATGGCATGAGACAAGAAGGATTTGTCATCTATGCGATAATCCAGAACGGCCAGCTGCTTGGCAATCCAATCGGGTTTTCCACTATCAAGTTAAAACCGAATTCCACCGCGGTTGAAACCTTTAATTTCGACCAGTTAGGAAATTTCGATTTCCGCTATGGTATACTAGGGGAACCTGATTATGCAGGTACCGCATGGTCCACTGAGATAAAAAAAACTGTTCTGGTGGAGGGAAATCTGATGGCTCGGGTGAGATTAGAATGCATCAGCCCTCGTGGCGATATCCAGTCAGATAATATCTATACATATTATTATAGTCCGACGAATGCGAAAAGAATATTGATTGATGCCCATCATGAAATCCTCAAATCAATCGCCATTGATGAACCGTCGATATTAGATGGTGTCTATGCAGGGATAAGTTCTATTAAATCCCGGAGCGCATCGATAGAGAAAATGAACGTAGGAGACATATTACCAACAGTGTATGTTTTTACGGAAGAAAATGTAGTCCAAGAGTATTCCGTACCTCAGAATCCTGAGAGCATCGAACGTGAGCTGGTGCTTTCCACCCAGGACGATGTAGACCTAGGTTCGAAGGGATGGGTCTGTCTTGGTGATGTGACCTCAGGCAAAGTCCATGGGATCATTTTTGATTCGACCACAGGGATTACCGACGGATCAGAGGATGGTGTTCAAATCAAAGTATTTGCGAAGCAGAACATCAAATTACCAGGACTTGAAGCGGATACAGGAAATTTGTATCTCACACGAAATGCCTATGAAAACGGTAACCATCAGACGACACTTGATCAGGGAAAAATCTATGAATATAAGGTAGAGTTTTTAACTGTTGAGACCGGTGGATATACAAGAATCGATGAAGAATCCACCGTCTATCAAAATGTGATAAAAAATATTCCAGTATTCCGGGGAAACGTCACCGGGGGGGAAGAACAGAAGGAACGTTTTACATTGACAGTCTATGCTCATTTTGCTCGATCGGCCCCGTTAGGATCATTGTTTTCCGCAGCGTTAGGAAAAAACGTCTCTTATATCTATGCAGAGCTGTATCAGGATGACAGTTTTCGTTCATCGGGCTCCGTTGGTCGTCTTTCTCTTGGGTCGATTTCACTGAATATGACAGGAAAAAATCTGCGGGAGAAGCTCCAGATGGTTCTTGGGATTTTTGATTGGAAAAACCTTTCATTATTTAAGAAGATTCGATTCCCAGACCTGGACCCTGGAGGATATCTTGTGAAAATCTTTCGGGAGAACCCGAGATTTGCCAAAGAGCGTCAGTACATTGGTTTTGCTCTGGTGAATCTTACCAAGGACACCGCTATCAGAATCAGGTGTCGACTGCAGGGTGCCATCGCTATTTCCCTAACCGATCAGGAAAAACAAGGGGTGGAGAACGTCCGATGCGCCTTGGAAATCGACAATACGACTATTGCAGAGGCAGTAACAGATTCGGAGGGAAACACACGTCTCTTTGCCCCGTGTTATTCTCTGAAACCGTATCAGTTGAAGATCTTTTATCAAGGTTTTTTAATCGAGGAAGAACAGGTCAGGTTGAACAGTGTACGTCGATTCATCGCTATGAAAAAATCGTTTTCCCTTGAGCGGTATGGTCTTTCTCTGACAGTCACAGACAATTGGGGTTTTGCTCCTGCAGTTGAAGTGAATCCTACACTTGTCAGTAGTGAGATGACTACTGCGACTACCATTCGAGGAGAAAGCATAGAAGAAGGAACATATGGTTTCAGCAATCTTCTTCCAGCATCGTATCATCTGAGTCTGAGCTATAAATCATTTCGACTCGAGCAAGATGTTGCTTTAGATCAAACAACAACTCTTACGGTGATGTTTCCTGCAGAATTTGCTCTTAACCTATCGATCTTCAACTCCTATGCAGACCGGCTTTCGAATGGTGAGATTTCCCTTCAGAGAAACGGAAAAACAGAATCGACTTCCATACAGCAGAATGGGACTGCGATAGCATCAATACCACCGGGGGATTACGAAATCCTTGTTCACGCGAATAACGAAAATATTGCACAGCAACAGATACAGGTGCGGGGAGATAAAAAAATGGATATCATCACTTCACAAGGTTCTCTGCTTCATACTGTGATGTTCTATCTTGGTTTTCTTTTCTTGATTGGTACGATAGGGTTTCTTGTGTGGAAACGCCAGTTGGTCGCTGGTGTAAAACTCATCACCATCGGTCTGCTTATCATTGCGCTGGTGTCCCCGTGGTGGGTGTTGAGTGGGGAAACCAGCACGGTGTCAACAACGACTAATACCATGGTCATTCCTCCTAAATTGATCACCTTGACGAAATCATCGAATGCGACTGGGGGAGAAATCAGCGCGGTCCCTGACGAAGTTACGATGGTATTAGGGCTCTTATCCATGCTAGTGGGTGTTGCCTGTCTCTTGATCGTCATCAGTCTCATAATGGAGAAGAAACTGCGGAAAACAACCGTGATCATATCAGTCCTCAGCATCGTTGTGATACTTCTCACGTTGGTTGTTTTTTATTATGCGTTAAGTCAGTTGACGCAAGTGGGTGTCGGTAGTTTCATGGGGAGTGGTACTCTTGATGTCACTATCCCTGGACAATCGGTACAAACAGCAGTACCGTGCGCTTGGGGCCCTGGCATCAGTTTTTATCTTCTGATTATATCGTTTGTTCTCTTGGTGTTTACGTTGTTTATAAAAAGAATCAAGGCTCGGTTCTCTCGTAAATAATGATAAGAAAAAAAACGATTATTTTTCTAAAAGAATACAGATATCTATTGAAGAGAGAGATATATTTAAAAGTACGAGCATCATCTGGTTTGCCCAGTATCATATCTCTTGCGGGTATGATCTAGTGGTTATGATATTAGCTTCCCAAGCTAGTCACACGGGTTCGAATCCCGTTACCCGCATCCGATAAAATAGGGGGACCCTAGATGAAAAATAAGGTAAGTATTGGTGACCGAATTGAGCTTGTCTTCATCAACGACTCCATGACACGTCTGAAGCCAGGTTCTCAAGGGACGGTTACAAAAATAGAAGCTGAAACAGATGAAACCCTGATTTGGGTAGAGTGGGACAACGGAGAGCGACTTGCGTTACTGGACCCTATCGATAAGTACAAGGTCGTAAAAAAATAGGAAAAAAAAGAATTTTTTAGACGCCGAATCTGTTGAAAACTTCGTGCAAGAACAGATAAATAATTGGAAATCGTTGCTCTAATCTCTCAAAGAAGAACATCAGGTTTTCATAGGTACGTGGCATGGTGACTGCAAGAGGTTCTGACCAGTTGCTCTCAGCACCATTTGTATCTTTTGCCTTGACTCGTATCGAATACGCTCCTTTGGTAGTCCACGAATGTTGAGCATTTGAAGTTAAACCTGACGCAAATGGTCCAAGCCAATCACTGAAATTCCCGTCACCCCAGTCCCACATATAAAAGACTTGATCCTCTTCAACATCAGTAGTTACTGTTGAGTACAGATACGTCGACCCAGCATTTCCAGAGGTTTTACCAGAAGGTCTCTGTGGTTGTTCAGGTGGAGTATTCTGCTGGATATCTCCCTGGGCGGTAAAGTAATATGCATCCTGTTCACCGATATAGGGATGGTTCTCCTCGCGTCCTGATGCATCTTCTGCATGGATGTAATACGACACCATGGTTCCGTTGACCTGCGCAGGAATCACTGAGTGATAATAATCATCACCCATCGAGGTCATCTGGATGAAATTCCAGCTTCCATTATTCACGCTCCAATACACACCGGTTGAGGCGGCGATAAGGTTTTGTTCACTATACGGATAGATCCTCGCCTGGATATCATATCCGGTTTCGCTCGTTTGATTCCCAGATAAGGGGGTGTGTTCGAGATAGAGCATGTACCGATCAGTGATACCCATAGCTCTGCAATGAAGGGCATCTGTTGAATCCCATGAACCAGTAAACCCTAAGACTTCGTACCCAGGCATTGCTTGTTCGTATGAGAGAATCGCGTCATCATCCCATTGACTACCTGTGATAGGGACTAACACTTTGTTGTTCAGAATAAGAGAATTGGTATATGGTTGATCATTTGGTGTATACACTCGCACAACATGATAGGGCGCTCCATAACAACTTGTCTGGGACTCAAAATAATCGACTGCCGCTTCGATTTCATCGTACTGTGAATGACTGGTTGGTACTTCGCGAATCAAGATCGTGTCTGGTGAAAGATACTTCCCCCAACAGTCAATATGTTTAATGTATTCACCATTCACATCAGGGACAACATGATATGTGGATATCCCAAGGTATTGGTTCACCATCTGATTGATCTGTGCATGGGAATAGCCTGAATTTTCTTCCCAGACCAAAGTAGTTGATATTGCTATCCCCTGCCCATCGGTCATGTAGTTTCCACCAGCGGTCTCTAGATCCATATCGTACACCGGAATGCTTTGGTTGTTCGCATATACGGTAGGGATTTGATCATCATTCGGTCGCGGGCGGTTATAAGTGAAGTCAACGACTCCTTGCATGCTTTCTTCATTAATCATGAACCAGGGGCCATAATCCCGTGTCCAATAGGAATCAGTCGGGGCAATCAGATACGTACAATGACTAACGTCCACCCCATGGCTTTGATACTGAGTCTGCACCGTGTTCTTTTCAGAGACGCTTGCGACAATCGTCACTACATTGACATCTTCGGCCATCTCTTTGATGATGTCATAAGAAATACCAAAAGGATAACGGATAAGCACACCCTGCATCGGTTCGAATTCCGCTGGTTGACGTATCACTGTAAATGATGACGAAAAGGTTGAAAACTGTTGTTCACCATTTGCTGCATTCACATAGGCCACCGGCAGCAATAAACCGATGATTACTATAATCAATAGTATCTGATTTCTTTTCATCATTGATTGAATCCCCCTAATGTTTCATACGATTTCAATGGTAAATTCGAAACTAACAATTCAGTCCTTAACCGTACTTTGAAAGAGGTAGGTTGAGGAGTATGTTTCCCTCAACAAAGGCTTGAATGCATCAGATTCGTTAGATGTGTGCGAAATTCTCAAAGAATTGGAAGAGATGAGGAAAGAGTGTTTCGAGTAGATCGAGGAGTTTAACGAAGTAAGGGAGATTATACGGCATCGTGACATCTAAGGGATCGGACCAGACACTCTCATGTCCGTGGGAATCTTTTGCCTTCACACGGACTGAATAATTCCCTTGCTCAGTCCAAGATTTCTGAGTCGAGACAGAATTTCCAGACGCATAGGGACCAACCCATTCGCTGAAATTCCCGTCCCCCCAGTCCCAGAGATAATAGACACCATCGCCTTCAGGATCTGTCGTCGAACTGGAATACATGTAGGTGTTCCCTGGTTGACCAGTCGCTCGGCCGGTTGGTTTGGCGGGCTTTTCTGGAGACAGGTTTGGTTCTCCGACCATGATTGTCGTCATGTACGGGATTGCGTTCAATCCGGTGACGACCAACTGAACCTCACCAGTGACACCAATCGGTGAGAAGAACTGGATGGTCGCATGACCGGTTTGATCAGTATATCCATTCCCGAGGAGTGCACCGTCTGCGGAGATTGCACACAGAGCGTTTGGAAGACCAATGACCTCAACATCGAAGGATTCAGCGCCATTGGGGATGAAATCATCATGGACGACTTCCATGGCGAAAGGAACATCGGTGCGGACCTGTACTGATGGATCACCAAAGACGGTCCATGCATCAGCTTCGCCAGCCCCTTCGCTTCCATATTCATCCATCATTGACATAGCGCCAGTAAAGCAAAGAGCACCAAAGGTGGTCTTTTGATTATCTGGGTAAAGTCCAATCAAGATATTATTGAATTCGTCCTGTGCCTCCATGGGAGGATTCCAACCCTGACTTATCGTCGACATATATGCCCCAATGGCTCCGGTTGGTTGACCATTATGGCTCGCGCGTAACCAGGCTTCTCCGAAACAAGTGCCAGTGTCGAATTCCCCATTATTGCAGGCGACCGATGTGATGAAAGGCAGCATGTTATCGTTTATTAACGAGTTTACATCACTATTGCTAAATCCACTTGAACCCCATGACGTCATCGAGCCATGGCCACAATAATTAATGATGCTACGACCTTCGTTTAATGATGTAGCGACCATCGATGGAGTTGGGCTACCAGAGGCGTCTCCGCCACCTTGGCTTCCGTCATAGAGCTCATCGACACCAGCATAGGTAAAATTGAGTAGCAGGGTGCGAATATTTCTGATGTGTTGATAATCCATTTCATTGTCATCTCCAGGACCTTGGCTTGAGGCGATCCCAACTCCTTTCTCATACCAGACTGCATCCAGCTGTGGATCACTTTCATAGGCAACCGTTCTAATTGCCTGTGTCTCTGCTTGTGCGACATTTTCAGCGGAGAATCGCCCAACAAAAAGTTCTGGATAATGATCTGACCCAATGATGTATCCATAACTTGGGTCAGAGGCAACACCGTTCAGATAATAGGTTGGGACCTGTGCATTATCACCAACCAGGAGGACAAAGGTAAGACCTTGGGTGTTGTAGTAATCTGCGATGTATGTTTTTATTGCTGCTGAATTCCCAATTGTAGAAACATTAACCATCTCAGTCGGGATTCCTTTCAGGTTTTTCCACTCGACGAAGGGAACCATGGTGGCATAGAAAGAATCATAGGTGATGACCAGCATGTTACCCTGCTCTGAAACGGGGTTATATTTCGCGGAATTATAGTTTATGAAATGGTGTTGATACAGAGAGAGGAAATCGTTGTCGACCGTTGTCAACTGAAATTGTTCATTGTTATGTGTTGTAATCTGTTGTGATGGAGTGATTTCAACAGTAATATCATTGTAGAATCGCAGAGTCGCTTGCTCTGGGTTGTACTGGAAAGGATAGATTGTGACGACTTGACCTCTGAAATCCCTGAGGTAATATGGGTCTTGGAGTTCTGCGATAGTTGAAGGATACCAAGTGTTTTGGGTGTAGACATCGCCAAACTCATACGGGATATCCGCAGGGTTCACGGTTCGTAGCAGGTTCCCTTTTGAAGGTGCGATAAGGATGTTTTCAAACTCTTCATAAGACGTTCCTAAAACACGAATCGTCATTGTTCCTTCATTAGGGATGATAATACTACGAGCTATTGAGGGAAGAGCTGGTGCACCTGCAATCAGGCTGATGGCTTCGCCGTCTAATGCTAAATCAACGTATTGTTTGTCATTGATCGCTACAGCAGTCATGGTAAATGCATCAATGGTATACTGGAGACGAGTCACATCTCCCACTTGCTGGACCGTGATGGAAACATCATTTGAACTGGATGTATTCATGGTTTGATTCTCTGGCGAGCGTCCACTGATGCTTGGTAGTATGCTTGCTGCAGTCAAAAAAAGGCCTACAAAAAGAATGATTACTTTTCTCATGTTTTTTTCTCTCATAGTATCCCCCTATGTTCTATAGATGGAATAGGATATTTATATTTTATAGTTAACTCGGTACTTGCTATATATACTTTTCTTTTACTATAAAAGCAATTGAAAGAGTCAAAAAAGGTCAATAAACGTTCGTTCTTCCATCTAAACGATGGAATTTTTAAAAAATCGCAAGATAATCATTGGTATTTATCACATATAACAAGAAGAAAGAATGATTTAAGAGAGGAAAGCAAAAAACATAACCAGTCGCTTTCTTAAAAATCAAACAGGTTTTTTTGTTTAGTGAGCTGGTCTAATGACGAAAAATTTTCTAGAATCGGCTCGATACGGTCTTTGGAAAACTGATGTTCGTCACAGAGCAGACGAATCACTGCGGATGGATCAGGCTTTGACCATTGAAGGGAATACTCCTTCGTGATGGTCGGCTCAAGAAATATTTTTCTGACGATAGCGATTTCATCAAAGGTAAAATTCCTCTCAACCTCCGGAATACTGCTGAATGCGTTTTCAATGGTTCCTTTTTCCAAAAGGAGCTTGAGGCTTTTTTTCGGACCATATCCTTTGACACCATCATTAAAATCAGTGCCGATGAGAATGGCGATATCAACGAGTTGCTCTCGGGAGACCCCGAGTTTTTGAAGACCAGGCTCAAGACGGATCCGTTCTGGGTGAACTGTGGTATATGCTTGTTTGTTTGGGAGTTTTCGTTTTTCTGAGGACGTCAGGTTTCTTACTAACACGGGTGCTCCGAACAATAGACAGTCGAAATCCTGGGATCCTACCGCAAAAGCATCCCCTTTCCGAACCAAGTAACTCGCCTGCGCTTCCCCTTCAGAGGGCGCCTGGATAAAAGGGATCCCAAGTGCCTCGAGCAGCTGGATGCTCTGTTCGATGATCTCAGCAGTCACTCGTGAGGTCTGCTGTGCTTTTGATTTCGCTTTTTCCAAGTCACCTTTTTCAAGAGCCTCTTTCCATTCCCGTTCCGCCTGTTCTTTGCGCTGTCGTCGCTGCTGGATGGTCCGCGCTTTGAAGGGATGAGGAGTTCCATCGAACACATACACGGGGCGGATCTTGGCTGCCACCATGTTTGCAGTCCGATAGAACAACCCGGATAAATGCGACGTGATCCTTCCTTGCGAATCCTTCAGTGGAGTCCCATCTCGCTGCCGGATGCTGGAGAGGAACTGATGAAGGATATTATAGCCATCAAGTGCCACGACACGGTCTTTGAAATCCTCAAATCCGCAAGGTTCCTTCGTAAATAATTCTCCAAGGTCAACACCCATGAGCTATCCACATCTTTTCAGGGGATAAATGCCTTTCTTTCCATCCGATATGTTTAAAGAAGGAAGACCGATTTCCATGTTCGATGAAACGAGATCTTATCTCCATGCTCGATGTCAAAGATGACCTCAACGACATCATAAAACTGAGCATAAAACTGAAACAACAATCAAAGAAAGGAAAACGTATCGAATTTTTGAAAAGAAAAACCCTTGGGATGATCTTTGAGAAACCCAGCACAAGAACACGGGTTTCTTTTGAGACAGGGATGACGCTCCTTGGTGGTCATGCTATCTTCCTTTCATCCAATGATATCCAATTAGGACGAGGAGAAAGTATTGAGGATACCGCGCAAGTGCTCTCACGCTATGTCGACATGATCATGTATCGTGCGAAGAGCAATGAGGCGATGAAGGAGTTGGCGGCCCATGCGACGATACCTGTCATCAACGGACTTGACAACAAAGAACACCCCTGCCAGGTGATCACGGACCTGATGACCATCCAAGAACACAAAGGCAAACTGAAGGGACTGCAGTTCGTGTACCTCGGCGATGGAAACAACAACATGGCACATTCCTATTTACTTGGTTGCGGCATCGCTGGGATGAACATCCGAATCGTCGCACCTAAACAATACTGGCCGGAGAAATACTACCGGGAAGAAGCAAAAAAATTCGGTGTGACTGTCGAAGTTACCGATAAGTTACAGAATGCGACAGCAGGTGCTGATGTTATTGCCACTGACACCTGGGTATCCATGGGTGATGAGACGGAAAAAGAAAAACGAATCAAGGACTTCAAAGGATATACGATTGATACGACTATGATGAGTGCAGCAAAACCAAATGCGATCTTCCTTCACTGTCTCCCTGCGTATTATGGATATGAAGTGACCAAAGAGGTCGCCCATGGCAAACAATCAGTGATTTTCGATGAAGCAGAGAACAGGATGTGGGCGCAGATTGGGATCATGGTGACCCTTCATCGGCACATGTTCCCATAATTGACAAGAAGCTCACTAGCTACCGTCCATGCTGGAATCATCTCTGGGTATAGAGAGATGACTTCATTGGCGATGGTGTTGATATCCGTATGAAACTCACCTGAGGGAAATCCACCAATAACACAGAGAAGATGGTGTGTGTTCTGTTTTTTAAGCTGTGTAAAATACTGCGGGAGCACCACCGGTTTTCCACCTATTGAAAGAACGACGACAAGGTCTGCATGTTGTTCTTCGATGACTTGTTTCAGAGAAACATTCTCGCGTAACGAAAGGAAGGGTTGTTTTTTATCAGGTAAGACACGGTTCTCAAAGAGTTGCTCAAGAAGCCCAAGGAACCGTTCGTAGTTCCGCATGATCCGTGTCTTGGGATCTACCGTGATCACCTGATCGTGTCTGGTGTGAATACAAATATGCAACTGACCTTGTTTATTCACAAGGGATTCAAGTGCGGTGAGTAAAAACAAATGGGTAATGTCAGGACGTCCTCGTCGTCTCCCTTCAGGGAGATGTGCCATCGCGGCATGATGATAGTTTGAATCCAGAAGGATCTGCCTTGGTGGTTTTCTTCGTTGTCTGGCATGGGCAATCACCGCTGGATGGCGGCTGAGCTCATCAGGCATCAACTCCACTTCTGATTCTGCGAGCACCAAGGTTAACATACCAAAGCCTCAACTGAGGATTTCTTCAAGCTGGTTCTGTTTGATCGCATATCGTATTTCTTGTGCGATCCGTCTGCCTGTGGAAAGATCATGTTGAATGAGTTCAGAATAAGGTGAACCAGAGATATACGGGTTTGTTCCAGCGACGATGCGTGCTGAGATCTCAAAGACTTTGAATTCCAGATCCTCTGTGACAACCGTCTCAAGGCAGAACGGGCCGATGATGCCACCGAACAGCTCAAGAGATTTTTCCACGACCGCTTCTCCCATTTTAAAGACCTGAGGCAAGAGTGACTCTCGCATCACAATCGGGATGTTCCCGGTGACGACGAACGTTGGGTGAATCCCTAGTTCTTCTAGTTCTGCGATGGAGCCAAGTCGTTGCACCTCATCAATGGTGGTCTCATCTCGGCGGTCCATGGAAAGCAGCTGCAGACTTCCTTTTGTGAGCTTGTATGCATCATTCTGTATCGGTGAGTAGAAATAGTGCAGATAATACCGGGTGCCCATCACAAACTCTTGGATCGTATAGGGTTTGTCATGTTTCACTCTTTTGGAGAACTCCGCGAATGTTTTAGCGATGAAGAATCCTTTTCCGCCTTTGGCTCCATGGTATTTCACGATCACTGGTTTTTCGATGTTCCGTGGGTCTTTAATCTCTTTTGGCATGGTAATACCAGCGCCTTCAAGCCAGACGCGTTCTTTCTCACGGTCTGACTCCCACATCAGCACATGTCGGTTTCCGAACGTGGGTACCTGAAGGTTCAGAAAATTCTTTGGTCCAAGATATTCGACAAACGAACCATGCGGGATGACAATAACGTTTTTTTGTCGAAGTTCATCAGCGTATTTCGCGATATCCCTGTAGTTGTCAACGATCAAAAACTCATCTGGTTTTCCGAGTGGGAACGCGTCGTAGAATTTCTTTACCTCGCCAACGGAGATGCCTAATGTTTTAAACCCTTCTTTTCTCGCACCATGAAAAATCTGAAGGCTGGAATGCGAACAGACTGTCGCGACCGTCAGGTTTTTTGTGTCATAGGTGGAGAGGAGCTCTTTGATGCTTACTTCAACCATTTGGTATCTAACTCCCAATACGAGGATAACGCAACCCCTTTTTTTATCAGTTTCGCATGAAAAAAAAGGATAAAAAGAAAGTATGGTTAGAATCGTTTCTTGTTGTCTCGTAAGCCTTCTACGATTTCTTTGCCAAAATCAGTGATGCGATACAACTTGATATCTCGATGTTTTCCTCCCTCGATTTGTTCTACCAAATTCAGACTCAATAACGATTCATCATCACGATATCGTGTGTTCATCCCGCGGATCGCCCCGATCACGTTCGTTGGTGTGGTCTTTACATTATACGCGATCTCTGAAGTATAGCTGCCACTTGGACTGATCTCAAACAGGTAATCTGCGATCTTCTTCCGCACGCTACTTCTCCGAAGCGACCTGATAATAAGAGGTTTTAACATCTCTGGAGAAATAACTGTTTTCTCTCCATCCAGCATCCCATTCCACTTAGTGGGTTTGGAATTGCGTTTCCCATTAATAAACTAATCGGTTCAACATCATCGTACGGATGATGCGATGATGTTCGAAACGAAACAGATAAATGTCTGTTCTTGTTTACCGAATGGTAGGATGGGATAGCTATGTCGATCAAGAAAGAACTCTTAAATGAACTATCGGAACATCAACTGAAACAGCTTGCAGAAAGTAAAGGCATTATCTTTAAACTCAACACTGTACAGAAGAAATATTATCAGAATTGGGCTGAAAGAGATAAACTCGTCGATCTGATGACAACAAACGAACATATCACGGTCTCTGAAATAGAGAAATTCATCCAAGCTAAAAGATTCTAAGCTATCATCTGCTTGTCAAGACCCTGATTTTTTTACAATATTTCTGAAGAGAGCACCTGCTGCAGAACGGTGAGACTGGAACACAGATTGTCTGTCCGAATCGGACAAACAAATCATTGAAATCATCCCAATATTTCGGGGGAAGGACTTTTAGTAATGCTTGTTCGGTTTCTTCCGGTGTCTTGGTTTTTATCCACCCTAGTCTGTTCGGAATCCGATGACAATGGGTGTCGATCGGTAGGTACCCGTGTTTCTTATGGCCGTAGACCATGACGATGTTTGCGGTTTTTCTCCCGACACCTTTCAGGCTGAGTAATTCATTGAAATCATCAGGTACCTTTCCGTTATAGTCCTCAAGCAGTGTTTTGGAGATATCCTTGATTCTTCGTGCCTTTGTTTTATAGAAACCGACAGGGTAAATCATCGTCTCAATTTGTTGTTCTGTCAATTGTACGATTTCCTGCGGGGTATGATATTTCGTGAGTAACCGTTGTGACGCCTGTGCGGTGACCTCATCTTTGGTCCGCAGGCTTAACAGACAAGAGATTAATGTCACAAAAGGGGTTTCAGGGATGTCTTTTTTCTTTTGCGAGACAATCGGTTGTCCATACGTTGCCATCTGTTGTTTTAACAAGCGAAAGATGGTATCGAAATGAAAACTATCTTGGGTCATATCCTCCCTGAATGAATCACTATTTAAAAGAATAATTGTAAAAGAAAAAAAAGAAGAAAAGAAAATGACTGTTTATCGTCGTTTTCTTATGATGATGAATGCTACTGCGATCGCTGCGAGGACCAGGACGATTTCGAACCCAGGTGTGCTCGTACCAGAATCATTACCATCTGGCGTCCCGTCAGTGTCATCGGTTCCATCAGTATCGTCGGTACCATCAGTATCATCGGTTCCTGTATCATAGGCGAATTTTTCATCTGGAGCCCAGTCTCCCCACCATTCATTAGCTTGATCTCCAAATGTGGTGGTGTATTCAACAGCATACCCCCAGAGTTCTACCTTTGAGGTATCACCAAGAACGTCTAGAACAACACTAAGGGTATCACCAGAAATAGTGACATTTTGTTCTGAAGTTGAAGAAAAATTCATTCCCCCACTTTTCATTCCGAAGCCACTGCCATTTCCGTTCGAATACGAGAGCCAATATATTGTATCAGTGCTATTGTAATATACCCAGTAAACGACTTTTTCAGATGTTTGGATATCTCCCGCTACTTCCAATTTCAGTGTTATTTTATTTTCGTCGACACTATAGGAAACTTCTGTAATATCGATGTTTGGTTTGTTCCCGACATTTCCCTGCCAGGACCAACTTGTCCCGGCTTGTGCCCAATGCCAGATATCACCGGTTCCATCTGAAATACTCGTGGCTGCTACCGTGAAACACGAACCCAGGAGTATTAACATGCTTATTATTACTATACCATAATTTCTTAGTTTCATTATAATATGCCTCCAACCCGGGAAAAGAATGTAGTTGTCTTAAAGTTATCGGAAAAAAAACGTAGACTGGAATTCACTCTTTTTTATTGTAATGTATCGCTGAATAAATCACTCATTACTCAGATATAATAAGATACTAAGCCCGATGCTTTCGAATATCGAGACCACTACAAGGATCTGACCTAATCCACCCCATTCAAATCCAATGCTTCCACGGATGCCACCAAATGGGATTGCTGGTGAAACAAATAAAGATCGTAAGGTGCTTACTGAAAAAATAGATTGAAAGAATAAAGGAACTAAAAAGAACAATAACCCGGTGATGTACTTTGATTTTGTTTTCGCGAAGACCTTGAAATAGACCGCGATCAGACCGATTAAGAAGAACATACTGATGCAGACGACGATAACACCAAGCGTCGGAAGAAACACCTCAGCGGTGGTGAGTGGTGTGACTCTAAAAGGAAAATCAGGGGGTATATAATCACCAAATTCGTCATTGAAATGTTGTATTCTCTCATTTGTCTCTGTGATAAAAATAGTTGATAATATCAATCCTAAAACAACACCACCGATAACCAACACGATCAGGAGTCCTATCGCTTTTTTATTATAGGTCGGTATTTTTTCTTCCTTTATCGGAGCTTCATTCATATCACTTTCACCTTTTTCTATGCTATCTATTCTTTATTTGATTTTTTCCCAATTTTATCCCAAATCTCTGCAAAATATTGTTTATTGGTCTCCAAGGTCTCAGTCGGGAAATAGGTTTTACCATACCCCCCACCAACAGATGTGAGAATACCATTTTCTTCTAAAACCTTCAGATGATATCGGATTGTTTTATATTCAATTTCAAGATTCTTAGAAAGTTCATTCGCATTTTGTGGTCTATGAAAAAGTTCCTCAAGAATCCTCCCTCGATTAAATCCACCAAGAGAATTCGCGATGAGCCAATAGAGGACGTTTTTTAGAGAATCCATGCCATAAGCCTTTTGAGAGAGAATTCATACTCTTCTTTAATATGTTTCTTAAAATTCGGGAAGGATTTGGGAATAAACTACTTATACTGTATTAGTCTTATTTTTATTTGTAATAGGGAGTATTAATATGGAAAATAAGACACATAAAAAGAGGAAAAGTTACGCTGTTATCTTCATTCTGATCGTATCTAGTTTGTTACCGCTTTTCAGCATACAGTCGACTGCAAACGTGCCGATAAATAGTCCAAGCCAACACCCAACGAAAAATATGGCTGATGATACCGAATATTGGGCGTTATTGGTCGGTGTCGGTGACTATGCGGAGAATCCAATGGAAGACCGGCCAGATATGATTCTAGAAGTAAATGATTTTTATGCGCAGCTCCTTCAATCAGACTGGTGGTCTGAGGACCATATCAAGGTGTTCACCGGTGAGGATGCGACAGTCGTCAATATTGTCGCAGGGCTCCGATGGCTTGATCGGATGGAGGACAGCAATGATATCTCCCTTGTTTATCTCAGCACCCACGGGTTCCCACTCGGGCTCGATATTCCCCCAGCGGATGAAGCTGATGGGACTGACGAGGCACTGGTAAGCTATTGGGGATTTACCTACCCGAGTCTCGTTATCTGGGATGATGAGTTGAACGTTTTATTAAATCGTCTGGAGTCAAAAGGAGTATGCCTCATCGTGGATAGTTGCTATGCCGGTGGTTTCAACGACCCGTCGAACTGGAACAGTACAGATATTCCAACGGATTCTCAACATCAGATGGCATATGCTGCTGAGGAATGGGCGAAGGGATTTGGTGAGGATGTCCGTGGTCAGAAACGGGTTGTCCTCATGGGATCCTGTGAAGATGAAGAGGCAGTCTCTGGTGGTTTTGGACCCTATCTCGTTGATGGATTACGAGGATATGCAGATTCGAATGATGATGGTATCATCTCAGCTGAAGAGGTGTTTTTCTATGCGGAGCCGCGTAGTTTCCAAATGCAACATCCCACCTTGTATGATGGCTACGATGGCGAGCTTCCTATAATGACGACAGCAACAACCCTGCGTTCGACGAACAACGAAAATTCAGTACAAATCAACACCATAGAAATCAGAGGACCTCTAGTGATATCCGCGGAAACCTCTCTTCTCTGCGGATACATCAAAGACGCAACCACATCAGATCCCTTAGAGAATGCCTCGGTTTCGGTACGCGGAAGGATCAATGAGTATGAATACTATGAAAATCAGACAACAACCAATGCTACTGGGTTCTTCCACATCAATACCCCAGCGATACGACTACGAGTAACAGCCTCTGCCAATGGTTATTGTGATAGAACCGTCGGACCATATCAGATGCAGGAGAATGAGACTCGATGGGTGAACCTCTCACTATATGAACGTCCACCTGAGACGGCAATCGTCTGCGGCTTCATCACTGATAAAGAAACAACTAACCCTCTAGGGATGGCAAATGTGAGTCTGTCCTGGCAAGCAAGTCAACAACAATATTATCAAAACGATACTTCAACAGATACCAACGGTTTCTATCAGATGAATGTCGCAGCCGGAAATATCAGCCTGCAAATAGAAAAAGAAGGGTATTTCTCAGAGTATATCGAGGAACTCTCGATTGATGATTCTGAGACACTCTGGGTGAACGTCTCATTATACCCACGTCCTGTTGAAAACGCGATCGTCTGCGGATATGTTACGGATAGTGAAACAGGCGACCCACTTGCTGGTGCACGACTAGAATTTCAATGGTTTGATGTCGAGACCGGCTCAAGCTACGGAAAAGAAACCCAGACGAATGCCTCAGGGTTCTATAGCATCACCATCGCTCCAGGGGAGCTGTACATGTATATCCACGAAATGAGCTACGATTACTACGACCCGTATCGACACGATGCGTTCGAAAATTCAACGGTTTGGTTGAATTGCTCGTTAACACGATCGACCATTGAAGTTGAGTTTAACAAACCACTCAACGCACTCTACCTGAAGAACCAGCGCGTTATGCCGTTGACCAACCCACGGATCATCGGTTCCATCGACGTATCCGTGTTCATCCCTGGAGGTTGGGACGAACCTGGCGATGCAGAAAAAGTAGAGTTCTACCTCGATGGCGTCCTGCAAGCGACACTCACCGAACAACCTTACAACTGGACATGGTCACAGAGGACTTTTGGAAAACACGTCATCAAAGTCATCGCCTATGATTTCAATGGTGACACCGCAAGCAAAGAAATAGAGGTCAATAAATTCCTCTAATTCTTCCTTTTTTCTTTTGTTTTTTTTTACGTAGTAGTCCATAATCAATACAAGCAAAAGAAATATTTTTTTTTAGGGGTCATACAACAATTTGCATTTGGGAATGATTTGGGATGAAATCGGAATGAATTTGTAAAAAATCAATATAAAATCTCTTCGACATAGAAGATTTAAGAAAAAAAAGGAGAACAAAAAATGAAAACGACACACAAAAAATTGGTAGGAGGACTGCTCGTCGGCTTGCTTATTGCAACCATCGGAACAGTTCTAGCCACAGGACAGACCGATGACACAACCGACGATGCAACAAACGACACACCCCCTCAAATGCCTTTTGGGGATCGCCATGGAATGATGGGACTCGGACTGTTTGGATCTGAACTGACAGACGAACAACAAACAGAACTTGACGACCTCATGACAAACCTACGAGATCAAAACGCGACCCCTGATGAGGTCAGAACCGCAATCCAGGAGAAACTCGATGAATTCGGGGTGCTTGATTCACGGTTGGATAACGAAATTGTACAAACCGAACACCGACTCACCATCCTCAACAGACAGAAAGAACTCAGGAACGAAGGACTCAACTGGGACGAAATCAGTAGTATTATTGAAGATGAATTCGGCTTGGTAAACGCCACAGGTATCGGCTGGGATACGATGGGCGAACCTTGTGGATTCGGACACGGGCCGCACGGAGGTCCACGAGATTGCATGGTGCCCGAGGAATCAGATCAATAAAGCAAATCTCTTCTAATAGTCAATGTTGTGCCAATCAACAAATAGAATTCCTTTCCCCTTCAAATACAATTGGCACAACCCATTTTTTTATAAAATTTGGGCTTAAATTGGGAAGGAATTGGGAGGAAAAAATATAAACAAAAAACAGTGTAAATTATTCGTATTCGGAACAAGATGGAGGTAGTTAGAATGAATGAGAACTTAGAAATAAAAAAGAAATCAAAAAACAAAACAATCCTCATGTTTGTATCGATTGGTGTTGCTACGATGCTTATCGCTGGATATTTTGTTGGCGGATCGCTAAATTCCCTAGCAACATCATCAACAACCAAATCCACACAACAACAAGGAAATATTCTCGAAAATAACAAACACAGAAGGAAATACACAATATCACCTATTATTATAATTCAACATCCCTTGCGCAAGTATATAATGAGGTAAAGGACTCTGTTGTCGTTATCACAGGATATGTTCTTCAATATTCATTTTTCGGTAGACAATATTCTGAAGTCCAAGGCTCTGGTTTTGTCTATGAATACAAACACGACATGGTTGTGATAACAAACAAACACGTTGTCAATGATGCAGAGAATATCACAGTGACCTTCTCAAACGGAAATGGATATCCTGCGACTGTCATCGGTTCTGATGCGTATTCTGACTTAGCTGTTCTATCGGTAGAAGCACCCACCGAGGAGTTCCAACCTTTGACTATCATCAGTTCCTCGACCTTAGAAGTCGGTGATCCTGTTGTCGCCATCGGAAGCCCTTTTGGGCTCGGTGGAACCATGACAACCGGAATTATCAGCCAACTTGGGAGAACAATACAAGATTCAGTGGCAGGTAACTTTCCTATCGCAAACATCATACAGACAAGTGCAGCGATCAACCCAGGGAATTCAGGGGGACCTCTTTTAAATTATCAAGGAGAGGTTGTTGGGATTACGACTGCGATTATACAGAATTCAAATGGACTAGGTTTTGCGGTCCCTTCCAATACGATACTACGGGAAATTGACTCATTGATTACGACGGGATCCTATGATCAACACCCATGGGTAGGGATATCAGGAACAGACATGACTTATGCAATCGCACAGACCTTGGGAGTAGATGTAACCTATGGATGGCTTATCACACAAGTGACAGATGGAGGAGCAGCTGCTCAGGCAGGATTACAAGGTGGGAATGACCAGGTAAGAGTCATTGATGAATGGGTGATCATCGGCGGGGATATCATCATCGCGGTAGACGGAACACGCATTATCAATGGCGACACCTTCATGTCGTATCTTGAAGAACATACGATCCCAAACCAAACAATCACGGTAACAATACTTAGAAACACTCAAACCCAGGACATTACAGTTATACTCAAACAGCGGCCAAGTGCGAGTTAACCAACCGATGAGTTGTGCCAAACTTCCCTATTGCTCTCCTCCATCTTTGTGTTATCATCTTGGCACAACTCATCCCTCTTTCATACCAACCATTGTACCGCTTAAATCTCAATAATAATTAAAACACTACTTTTTTTTAAATCCAATGAAAGGTCGTCTGCAATTATATGCATATCTTTGAACATCCATGACGTATACAATGGGAGCTGATCATAGGCGAAGGGAGAAGGATCGCCCTGAAAATTCACAAATCCACTTTGACCGGGGGGAAGTACATTTTCACCTCGAGGAGAACTGAGCGGTTCTTTTGTCCACCTGGGAAGCTCGATAACCTGGTTGTATGTCCCACGATTCATATATGGCATGAGCGGTGATTCGAGGCTTCCAAGTTCGGAAAAATCAACCATATCTATCGGTGTCAGCCACATTGATACATTCGTGGTATTGTACTGGATTTCAAGATGCTGGAGTGCCTGATGCAACGCATCAATTATCACAGCATCAATGGTATCATTCAGGTACTGTTTATAGCGAAGATGAAGTTTCGATGAGTCTCCTTGGAGGATATGCAGCAGCAGACTATGGGAGTAATCCTTGACAAGGATACTAAGTTCATCAAGGAGGATTTTCTCATATAATGCGTCGTACCATGCATGGAAAATGGTAAACCCTGGGTCGTCGTAGAACCCGTCAGAATCATCGTTATTGAGGTAGCAGTCCCATGTCTCCAGTGCCTGTCGCACATCGAAAGGTATTTCGCTGCTTGAATTTATTGCGTTTTGGAGGTATGGTTTGAAATAGGAACCATATGCGTCATGGTATGCAACGTTTTGGCAGATATCGATCATCTCTTGGTAGGTAATCTCTGGGTCTGCTGCGAGGAGTTCTTGGATGCGAACTACGATATGACCTTCGCCCCAGAGGGGACCGACCTCGGCTTCCGCATGATCCCAGGTGCGTTCTGGTTTATTGTTCCAATTTGCAAAAAAACCAGAGATTGGGTTACGTTGTTGCGGGAGATCCTCAAAAGGAACGATGCCAAGCCATTCTTCTTTTCCAGTACCGAGCAAGGGGAATCGGTCATCGATGCGTCGATGCAGAAAACCAAAGGTTGGTCGCAGTGGGTAATATCCGGAGTGGTAATATCCGATGTCACCGTTTCTGTCTGCCCAGAACCAGTTATGGGATGAAACGATTTTACTGACTCCCTGTTCAAATTCGGTGATGTTGGTACATTCCTGGAAACTCATGACACCTTCGATGGTGTGGTGTTCCTGTTTCCAGAAGGCCATGCGGGAGGAAATCGCTATTCCGCCGATGAAGGGTTTCCAGAGGATGTCAAGGACTGGCCCATGGATGGTGCGATAACAGGTAAACGTTGTGGGTGTTCCGTTTTGATCATAGATGATCTCAGTTCGGTTTTCCATCTGATACCAACGGCCATTGAAACGGTATCGGGTTTTATTGAATGGATGGAGGATCTCGATATAGGTGTCCACCCCATCGGAAAGTCCGGAGGTGGTTGTCCAGGCACCATAGGTGTTCGCACCGATGGCGATAGCAGGGCCGACTCCTGGGAATGTCATGCCGCTTGCGTTGATTCCTGTGCCGTGCATACCGACTTCGACGACGATTTGAGGGATTGAATGACCCATTTGTGGCCCCCCAAGTAATAGAGCATTGCCGGTTTCTGATTTCTGTGGTGCAACGACCCAGCCGTTGCTACCGAAGTGATACAGCAGTCCTTGGGTTTCACATAACTGTTGTTCTTGAGCTTCCATGGAAATGATGTGCTGGGAAGATTCACCGAGTAGCTCAGGAAAAGGGAGTATTGGTGGAAAGAATGTTATCTTCGATGTAGGGTCAGTATCATTGGTCTGAATCGTCGTAGTTGCCCCTGGGTCAATTTGAGGACACGCGTCATTGAATATTCTCCATCCGTTGATTACTCCGTTTCGCTGGATGAGTTGTTGAAGGACAAGGGTGAAAGTAAGCTCCATGCCGCCGCCCTCGCCCCATCGCCGGACCATGAGTTGGCCGATAGCAACAGAATCCTCAACGGTCCATGGCTCAGGGGTGATACCTCGAATGACATATTCATAGGGCATTTTCTCTTGCGGGCTTGCGATTGCCTCTGCGATATACTGATTCATACCCTCAGCGTATGCGATAATCATTTCTTTATATGGCGATTGAATCGTAGAAAAGAGTTGGGTGTTTTCATCCTTGGTATATCCGTGCATTCGTATCCAGAGATCAGTACTACTATTACCGATGCCAAGTTCACTGAGTCGGCCGGTTGCTTCTCTGCGGAAGAGATCAGCTTGCCAGAGCCGATCTTCTGCGATTGCATATCCGACGCCATACGCGAGTTCTTCTCGAGTGTTCGCAAAAACATGAGGGACTCCATACTCATCACGGATGATAGTGAAATTCCAGTTTTTATCTGCAGATGTGACCTGATTTGTATCTTCGTCTAATACTGGAATCAGAAGTCTTGTTCTGTCATTGTATGCTGTTGTTTGTATTGGGATGTATGTTGCGAGAAGGAGGCTTACAAGAAGCAGGATTGTTAGACTTTTTTTCATAAGAATATCGACCTCAGAAAAATATAGTGTGGGATATATTTATAGTATTGGTTATCGAGCGAAAAGTGAATGAGGAGCCAATTATTTATCCGTACTGATACCTAGAAAAACATGGAGGAAATTTTAGGAGGAGAAGATTTTTTTTAATCATCATGAAAATAACTCTACTCTGTTTCTTCTGCTTTCTTCTTTGATCGTCGCTGCATCTCGATGACATCATGTTCTTTGAGCACTCCTCGATTGACCAATTTCATCATGAGGATCTCATTGTGTTCCAAGAGAAAGATCAGCTTTTTTGCATGCTGCTCTACTTGTTCTGCTTGATTTGTGATTTCTTCTTCTCGTTTTTGAAGCAACGCGACTGTTTCATTGATCCTTTCTGCTTTGTTCATCGTAAGTTCTTTCAGCTCCTCGGAGAGTCGCTTTGAAATCAACTCAACTTGGTTTTTTAGGAGCGTTTCATTTTCTTTCCGGATCTCGATGATGGTTTGATTTTTGAATTCCTGGACGTCCTGAAGTTTCTTTATAAATTCTTTGTACTCACCGACTTTTTCCTGCAATAGACGAATTTTTGAATCCTCCATTGAAAGCATTTGCTCAATCTGATTGCATTTATCAGTAAATTCAGCAAGTTTCATTTGTAAGTACCCTTCCTTCATAAGGAACCAACCTCGTCAAAGATGATGGAATAAAGGACAGTTGTTTTAATACGTTTGTTTTCCTTTTTTTCCATTCAGGAAAAAGAACGTGGCAGAAAAACACAAACATTATAGCCTTCTCGTTCTTTCAATTCTTGTATGGTCGAATTTATATATCCTACGGTTGAAGAAATTCAATATAATAATACAATAGCAATTGAAATGTTTCGAAGAAGTAGACGGGATCAGGCTAAAACAATCAGTATTGCGTATATCCAAAAAGCAATAGATTCGACAAAAATAAATCCTGGTGATTTATATGATAAAGCGGCACGATTACTCATGGAACTAACGAGAATACATGCGTTTGAAAGTGGAAATAAACGAACCGCTTTTCTTACTACGAAAAAGTTTGTCTTAAAAAATGGCGAAAAATTTAATATACCTGATACGGTAAATAATGTTAAGATAATGATTGGCATCAGAGAAAACTATTATAACATTAAGGAAATTAAAGAGTGGATTATCCATGGGAAAATCAAAACATTTAGAAGATAAAATATCAGAGGAAACAAGAAAAAAAATTGCTGATGAAGAATTTCGAGAAATCGTTAAAATAGCGCAAGGTCATAAAAAAACATTAAGTGCCTTGGCGAAACATTAAAATGCTATTTTTAAGTATATTCTTCATTAGAAAGTATTCTCTTCGTGATGATGTAAGAGTTTTAAAAAAAATATTGAAGAGACGTATCTAACGTATTATCACTGATATAAAATTCATGAGAAAAAGAGCGCTGGGGCGGAGATTTGAACGCCAATTTACCAGCAGGATAATGATTGACGTGTTATTTCAAACCCTTTAAAAATTCATTAATAATTTCCTTTCCATCTTCAAGGGTTTTATATTCTTTTAGAGTAAAATGAGAAACGTCTTCTTTCGAAATACCTTTAATCATTGTTGATAATTTGTTTGGCCAGTACTCTTTTTCATATAATGCAAGAACAGGAATTAGAGACAATCCTATTCTTGGTCTCAGATATGCATGAGCGATTTCTATACCGGTACCTAAACTTGGAGTAGACACTTCAAAAATTGCTGCTTTGATATCACCTTCGACCCCATCTATCATTTTATTACGCACATATCGTTTTCGTTTTAGTTCATCTTTTGGTAGAGGGCCAATTGATTTTTCGAGTTTTTGTATTGCTTCTTCGTAGGTTTTACCCGTTGTATGTTCAGTATATACTTTATACCCTTGTTTTTGTATGGTTGTAATAAAAAATTCATGAACCAAAGAGCGTTCTTTTCTATCTGTTGCACCTTGGATTGCCGCTCCATAAAAAACTTGTTTCATAGAAAATGATTAATGACGTTTATGATTTAAAATTAATTGTAGAATGCAGTGGAAGGGATTTGAACTATCGTAAACATGTAAAAAATTACGCTGGGGAGGAGATTTGAACTCCTGAGGTGTTGTCACCAACGGTTTTCGAGACCGTCGCCGTGAACCGAGCTTGGCTACCCCAGCACGCATGTAGGGAGAAGCGGTCAAAAGGTTAATTTAAGGGTTTTTTATATGAGTATCGGTTCGTATGAAGGTAAAGATTACACGTTTCCCCCAGGACACCTCAACAATCGTTGAGATCAAGAAAGGAGAAACGGTACAGATGCTTCTGAAAAAACTTCAGTTGCGTTCTGATGCAGTGATCGTGATGCGAGGATCCACCCCGATTCCAGTGGATGATACCTTGGGTGATGAGAAAGAGTTACGCATCCTTCAGGTTGCATCCGGTGGATAACGATTTTTTGCTCCCGTAGTGTAGCGGCCAATCATGAAGCCCTCTCGAGGCTTCGACTCGGGTTCAAATCCCGACGGGAGCATATTCTCTTCGTCCAACAGGGGATAATCGACAAGACATCACATTCCGTCCCCTACATTTTTTTCCTAAGAAAGAGTTAAATATCTTCGCCCGATTATAAATCATAGCAATATGTTGTAAGGGAGGAGTCCCATGCGAAAGCCAGCGTTCATCTCTAGTGCAAGCTGGATACGACCTTAAGCATCCTTCTCCTTTAAAGATTTCAAGAGGGATTGAAACATGAGCCATAAGATGAATACTAAAATTGTGATGCTGATTACCGTGGTTCTTTTCACGATGACTATTTTTAATTCCGGGGTTCTTTCACAGAACGTAGAGAACCTGATGCTACCCCTGCCACTCGATCGCAAGGAAGGCCACTTCCTCTACACCCCCTATCATTCGACGACGACCTATCTCATCAACGAAACTGGCGTCGTCAACCACACCTGGAATAGCACCTATTACCCCAGATATGACTCCTACATGGGAGATAACGGCTCCATCTACCTTGCCATCAGTTCAGGCAACGGAGGCGTCCAAAAAATCGCCTACGACGGAACTATCCTCTGGGAGTACCACTACACCCGAGACAGCAGCTACGCCACCCATGATATCACCCTCCTACCCAACGGTGACTTCATCATCATCATGCAAGACATCAAATCACATGTCCAAGCCATTTGGGCAGGACGCGACCCCAACACCGTCGGTAACCAATTCTACCCAAATATGCTCATCCAAGTCCACCAGACTGGACCAACCAGCGGTGACATTGTCTGGGAATGGCACGTCTGGGACCACCTCATCCAAGATTTCGACGCCAGTAAAGACAACTATGGTAATGTTAGTCAGCATCCTGAGCTCGCCGACATCAACTTCGACCAACCTTGGGTCACCGGCTGGCCCTATTTTACCTCTGTGGACTACAACCCCAGGTTCGACCAGATCCTCATAAGCGCCCATAACTTCGATGAGGTCTGGGTCATCGACCATAGCACGACAACGGATGAAGCCGCAAGTCACGAAGGAGGCATTTACGGCCACGGCGGTGATCTCCTCTACCGCTGGGGGAACCCCCAGACCTACAATCGAGGAGACGCTAGCGATAAAAAACTTTACTTCCAACATCAATCCTGCTGGATCAAACCTGGTCTTCCCGGTGCAGGAAACATCCTCGTCTTCTCCAACGGCGTCACCCGCCCAGGAGGCACTATCTCAAGCGCCGATGAGTTCACCCCTGATGTCGACAACGAGACTGGTGAATACTATCTCCCCCCAGGGGGAACCTATGGCCCTGATAATCTCACCTGGCAGTATATGCTTCCGGCCAACCTCTATTCCTACTATTTTGGCGGTGCCCAACGAATGCTCAACAACAATACCCTCATCTGCTCCGGATGGAACGGGGTGTTCATCGAGGTCACACCAGACAAACAAATCGTCTGGACATACGACAACCCTTACCCGTCCCTACACGACCAAGTCTACCGTACCCAATACATACCGCCGTATGTGCCACCGCCACCGCCACCACCACCCCCGCCGGCTCAGCCTGATCTCGAATACAACGGGAGCCTCTCTTGGTCCAACATCAAACCAGGGGCGACTGTGCATGGCAGTTTCCAGGTGATGAACATCGGGGATAACGACACGCAGCTGAACTGGACCATCAACAACACCATCACGTGGGGGACATGGACGTTTATACCTACATCTGGAGAAAACCTCTTTCCGTGGGCAGGGGCCTTTACGGTACAGGTGTACGTTGTTATCCCAAATGAGGAAAATCAGATGTTTAATGGAACCCTCCGCATAGAGAACAAGGACAACGCCTCCGACTACGTCAACATCCCGGTCACCTTGACGACCTCAATCAGTTGCAGTCTCCCATCACACAACCTGTTCCTTTCGTGGCTGTTCGAGCGATTCCCGCATGCATTCCCAATCCTACGGCATCTGCTGGGGCACTAAACCCCCAACTTTTTTTTTTCGTATCAGGGAAAACCATGTCAATGCTCTACAATTGAGTGGCATTGAACCTGTATCAAGCAATCCCTCTGAAAGATTTTCTATCAAATATTCACTTTTTTTTACCTAGGAGGCACTACATAATTGGTATATATTCCCGACGGGAACACTTTCTACTCGCTCACCACAAAAAAAACCGTGATTTTTTCAGACCCCCGGGGAGCATTGAACCGCTCTTCATCAATCTTCCGAGAGGATTTCCCACCAGCTCTTCACTTCCCTCTTCTATGATCTTCTTGGAGGAACTTTTGATAGGGAAAACCGTACCAATGCTTATTTGCTCGTATTTTTATTGGTTCCAAACATTTAAATGAATCTACCTTATATTATTGTATACACAAGAAGTGCAAAGGAGTTTGATTTCATGACTAGAGAAGTTGTAAAAAAAAGCGTGGTCGTAGGAATGCTTGTTTTATGTCTAGGAGTGTCGATCACCTCGTGTATCAGCGGTGATTCGAACCAGCATCTGATCGTTTCTGATGGTCATCCCGAAATACTTGGAGGAATTCCTCCGAAGGAGGAATGGAATAAGACGTTTGGCGCTCCTCACCTTGATGATGCCGCATACGACGTGCAACAGACCAACGAAGGGGGATTCATCATTGCAGGGTACGCCAAATCCTTCGGTATCGCTCTCTGGAATCCATGGTTGATCAAGACCGATTCCAAAGGAACCATGGAATGGAACAAGACGTTTGATTACTATTCTCTTCCGTCGGTTTCAGGGCGGATATGGTCCGTGCAGCAGACCACTGACAGTGGATACATCCTCGGGTGTACGTTCTATAACGCAACGCTGTCAAACTCCGGGGAAGCACGACTGTTTCACAGGATGAATCATGGATTCATCTCCTCGACGGTACTCATCAAAACAGACTCACAGGGGAATGAGGAATGGAACCAGACTTATGCTGGCCTGAACTACTCATGGTGCTTCTGTGTTCGACAGACGAGCGACGGCGGGTACATCGCGACCGGCGGTGGCAATGCAAGCACTGAGGGATCCCCAGATATGTTCCTCCTAAAAACACACCAGGATGGAACCCTGCAGTGGCTCAAGACCTATGGGACAAGCGACATGGATGAAGAAGGCCACATGGTCCAAGAGACTGCAGAAAGCGGATACATCGTTACTGGAATGTCGGATTGCAACTACGTCTCGGCCTGGGGAAAGATCTGGCTCCTCAAAACAGATGCCAGTGGAACCGTGGTCTGGGATAAAAAATACGAAGGAACCAACGGCCAAACGCGCGTCGGACTCAAGAACTACGGCAACTCGGTGCAGCAAACGCGCGACAGCGGCTTTATCATCGCAGGAGCGATGAATTACCTGGGGTGTTTGTTGAAGACCGACGCAAATGGCAACGAGACATGGAGGAAAACCCCGTTTCTGAATGATGCTTTTTTCTTCGGTTACTCAGCGAAACAGACCACTGACGGCGGGTACATCGCGACCGGCAGTGGGCTTGTCAAGACCGATAGCTCTGGGAACGAGGCATGGAATATCACGCTGCCCACACCGTTCACCGGAACACAGCAGACAAACGACGGCGGCTATATCATCGCCGGGTCGACCACCGGATACTACAATGGTGACGTATGGTTGATAAAATTCGGACCAGAGCCTGAGACGCCCAAACTCTCATTCACAGTCACGGGTGGCCTTGGCGTCCATGTGAAGATCAAAAACAATGGGACTGCGAACGCGACCGGTGTCACTTGGCAGGTTCATGTCGAGGGCGGCATCCTTCACCGGATGAACCATACTGTGAATGGGACTATCGACGTCGCTGTCGGAGAGACGAAGACGATCGGGACTAGCATGTTCTTCGGTCTTGGCAGCATTCAGGTGACCACGATGGTCGACGATGCGACCAAGATTGCCGAGGGCACACAAGTGCTCATCCTCTCCCTCTTGAAGTGAAAAGGTAGCCAAAGGAATTGAGTCTCTACGTAGAAACTCCTCATGGAAAGTATCTGAGGAATCGTTTGAGAGCATTACAAAAAGGCTGAGGCATTCATTAATATCATGACTTTTCATGAAAATTCAGGCATATTTTTATATAGCCCCGGGAGCCTTACTAGATTAAGGGGGATTCCTATCCTGAAATCAACATTCGTATATATTGACAACTGGATAGAAACACGAAATATCCATCCCACTCAAAGATTTCACATGAGGATGAGACATGAACCATAAGAATTATACCAAAATCATAGTACTGATTACCACCGCCCTTTTCACGGCAACTCTTTTCAACACCGGAGCTCTTTCACAGAACAAAGAGAGCCTAATGCCACCTTTGCCGCTTGCTAGCAAGGAAGGCCACTTCCTGTACCAGCCCTGGCATTCAACGACGGCCTATCTCATCAACGAGACCGGCGTCGTCAACCATACCTGGCAGGGTGATTATTATCCCTTATATGACGCGTACATGGATCATGACGGCTCCGTGTACTTCACCATTGACTCTGGTCGTGGTGGAGTCCAAGTAGTCGCCTATAACGGCAGCCTCATCTGGGATTACCGCTATACCCGAGACAGCAGCTATGCCACCCATGACATCTCCATCCTCCCCAACGGTGACTTCCTCATCATCATGCAAGACATCAAATCAGCCGCCCAAGCCATTCAAAAAGGACGCAACCCTAGCACTATCTGGTTTGGTAATTTCAACCCCAATTTTGTCATCCAAGTCCACCAGACTGGACCCACCAGTGGGGACATCGTCTGGGAATGGCATATCTGGGATCACATGATCCAAGACTTCGATCCTACCAAAGACAACTATGGCGTCATCGCTGATCATCCAGAGCTTGCCGACATCAACTGCGACTATTGGTGGAACGTCGGCTGGCCCTACATGAACTCCATCGATTACAACCCCGAGACTGACCAAATCCTCCTCAGTGCCCATAACTGTGACGAAATCTGGATTATCGACCATAGCACGACCACAGAAGAAGCCACAGGCCACACTGGAGGAATATATGGCCACGGCGGCGATCTCATCTACCGCTGGGGTAACCCGCAGGCGTATGATCGAGGAACCGCTGCGGATGAGAAACTGTATCTCCAACACCAAGTCTGCTGGGTCAAACCCGGTCTTCCCCATGCAGGAAACATCCTCATCTTCTCCAATGGCAACAACCGACCGGGAGGATATCTTTCCAGTTGCGATGAGTTCACCCCGGACATCGACAATGCGACGGGAGAATACTATCAACCGCCTGCCGGGGAGCCCTATGGCCCTGCTAATCTCTCCTGGCAGTTCATGCTGCCGCAAAACCTCTTCTCAGATGGCTTTGGTGGCGCCCAGCGGATGTTGAACGGCGATACCCTCATCTGCTCTGGATGGAACGGGGTGTTCATTCGGGTCACGCCGGACAAACAGATCGTCTGGACCTTCAACAACCCCTATCCGTACATGAACGACGAGGTCTACCGCACCCAATACATCCCACCGTATGAACCACCACCACCGCAGCCCCCACATCACCCTGATCTCGAATGCAACGGGAGCCTCTCCTGGTCAAACATCAAACCAGGGGCGACTGTCCATGGCAGTTTCCAGGTGATGAACATCGGGGATAACGACACATTGCTAAACTGGACCGTGAACAACACCCCGACATGGGGGACGTGGACATTCAAACCGTCGTCCGGTGAGCACCTCACCCCAGCACAAGGACCAGTGACCGTCCATGTGTACATGATTGTACCCAACGAAAAAAACGCAGAGTTCCAAGGAAACATCACCATCATCAATAAGGAAAACAGTAGTGATTATTGCATAATTCCGGTCACCCTTACCACACCGTTTAACCAAAACATTGAACAGCATTGGTTCCTTGCCAGACTACTTGTGCGATTTCCACATGCATTCCCCATACTTCGGTATCTGATGGGATTCTAACTCCACCCCTTTTTTTCTTTTGCTTTTCACATCCAAGGCAAAACCGTGTCAATACTTTCCCCCTGGTTTTTTAGAATCGACAAAATATTGGAGGGCCATTGAACCTCTAACAAGCAATCCCCCAGGAATATTTTTTGCATGATCGTCACGTCTCCCATCCGGGGGTTCTGAAGTCTTGGCATGTAATCCTGACAGCGCATACTTTTTTCTTATAGTAGGATCAATCCTTTTTTCCTACTTCTTGATTTGCGTTACAAATAGTTTTATGGATAATGATGTTATCCGTTTGTTCTATGTGGCAGGATAGTGTCATTGCTCTTGTTGGACTGTCGTTTGGCTTTATGCTCTTCCCACAATTACGAGATGTTATTCGTGGCAAATCGGTTAATGTGTATACCGCAGGACTTACAACAGCTGGATTGTACATCCTGGCAATAACGTTTTTTACCCTTGATATGATGATTACAGTTATTGCAGAGATTTTTTCAGGTACGGTTTGGCTTTTATTGTTTCTCTTCTCTACAATAAATAAAAGAAAAAAGAAATAGACTCGCCCCCCATGGTTTTATTTATCTTATAAATCTCTTGAGAAGTACCTTGGCAACCCGCGGATCAGCATTTTTCTTCAACAGCTCCGGTGACGTCAAAATACCGTACTCCAACGCAGAATGACAGTGACATGTTCTTTGATACCGTATCTTCGGAATTAATTTTTTAATGATGTTAGCAATGTTCGTATCATTCTTTTTCAGATTCTCAACAACCGAGGCAACACTCACATCCTTTTCACCTTCATACCAACAATCGTAATCAGTCACCGTAAGAATTCCACAGAGGCACATCTCAGCTTCACGAGCAAGTTTCGCCTCAGGTGCAAGTGTCATCCCCACCACATCAACATCCCAACTTCGATAGAGGTTAGACTCAGCTCTGGTTGAAAACTGTGGGCCCTCTATACAAATATACGACCCATGATGAACACGGATTCCTTCACTCCGGGCAACATCAAACGCAAGATCGGAAAGTATCTTACAAAACGGGTCAGCGAAACCAACATGGGCAACGATCCCTTCATCAAAAAACGTTGTACTTCTTTTAAAACTCCGATCAATTAATTGATCAGCAATTACAAAATCACAGGGTTTTAACTCCTTTTTTAGACTCCCAACCGCAGCAGTCGATATCAGATACTCAACACCAAGTTCTTTGAACGCAAAAATATTTGCACGATAATTCACCTTATGAGGCGCAAGCGTATGACCTTTTCCATGACGGGGTAAAAACGCTATCTCAATACCATCAATTGTCCCTAACGTGATTTTATCTGATGGTTTTCCAAATGGCGTATCAACTGATAGCTCCTGCACATCATCAATGATACCCATTTTATAAAGTCCACTTCCACCGATAATTCCTATTTTTACCGACATACATCTTCTGAACAGAAAACCCTAAAAAAAGTTTTCTATGAATGTTAAAGTATATGTAGGAGAATTACATATGAGTCGACTAGAAAATATGACGGAATCCATTAAATCAAAAATCAGAACAATCCCTGATTGGCCAAAAAAGAATATTATGTTTCGAGATATTACGACTCTTCTCAAGAGTCCAGATGGACTTAAAGAAACTGTTGACCTGTTGTATAGTAGATACGCCGATAAGAAAATCGATAAAGTCGTCGGCATTGAATCCCGGGGTTTTATTCTCGCTGCTCCTCTTGCGTATCGCTTAGGATGCGGTTTTGTACCGGTACGAAAACCAGGGAAACTACCAGCAGAATGCGAATCTGAGGAATATTCATTGGAATACGGCAAAGACAAAATAGAGATACATAAAGATGCCATTAGCAAAGGGGACAAAGTGTTAATCGTTGATGATCTGCTTGCGACTGGTGGAACAATGAATGCAGCAAGAAACCTTGTTAAAAAATTACAGGGTGATATTGTTGAATGTGCCTGTGTCGTTGAGTTGCCAGAGTTAAAAGGAAGGGAGAAAATCAAAGGAGAAAAAATTTTCAGTATTGTGAAGTTTGAAGGAGAATAGATAAAAATGGAAACGTATAGTTGGCTAGAGACAACGAATGGAAAGGAGCTTTTAGTTTTTGCTGAAGAACTCAAAGAAAAATTTAACAATCTGAGCATTGGAGAATCTTCTGCGATGCTAGGTAGTGCAATGGCTGCATCGATGCGGCGTAAGGCAATAGAACTTGACATTTCTCCAGATGAAGCAATTGATTTTTACTTTTATACCGTGATGAATAAAAATATGACACAAAAAAAATAGGATTTTTAAGTTATCCAATATTTTACGAGTAAATTGATGCTCGAATCCTGATGGGAGCAACCCGTTATTTAGCATAAATTTGGTATTTTGTATTCTTTTTGGAAATACACCACATTTCAGTCGTAGGAATGTTCATAAAGCTATGAAGAAATCCCCTTACGAGGAGTAGCGATGAATAGGAAGACACTTGTGGCATACTATACGAAGGGTGGAGCTTCTGAGGAATACGCAAAGGTAATCGTAGAGACGCTTACAGAGAATGGACTTGTCGTTGAGATATGCAATCTTGCGCATGACATCCCTGAGGTCGCAGCCTTTGACACGGTCGTTTTGGGGACTGGTGTGCGGATGTTCAGGGTTTACCGGCCTTGGAAGAAAGTCCTGAAACAAAAAGCACTCAGCAATAAGCAACTATTCATGTTCTTATCAAGTGGTACGGCAATTGAAGACCCTGATAAGGCTGTCGAAAAATTTTTACACCCTTTGGCGGAAAAGTATGATCTCAAGCCAAAGTCTCTGGTTTCATTCCCTGGAAAGATTCCTGAGAAATGGGCTAAGCTAGATGGTCAAAAAGAGACGATGAAGATGGAGACTGCCAAAGCATGGGCTCAGGAGATTGCCCATCAAATTCATAGCAAATAAGCTTCCTTAAGAGTAGTTTGTTTTATAAAGGAATATCTATCCAAAAAGAAGATCTATACCCGTGGGTGCTCAATGTCGAGGGCGCATCTGGTTATTTTTTCGTAGGCAGAAATATTTAAATAGTTTCATGCATATACATATATACATGCATTTGCATGAGATGATGTAATATGGTGAGAATGACGTTCTCAATTTCGGATGATCTTAAGAAAAAACTTGATTCCAAATCAGATGTAAACTGGCCTGAAGTACTGAAAGCAGGGCTTAAAAGAAGATTGGAACTCTTGGAAAAATTACATGCGAAAGGAGAACTATAATATGGCCTGCATTACCATTTCCGTTGATAAAACATTTAAAGAAAGACTTTCTCGATTCTCTTGGATAAATTGGTCAGAAATTGGCAGAGAAGAACTCTTAAAACGATATCTTTTTGAAAAATATATGAAAACAGGGGAACTAGCAAAAGATGAAGAAAAGTTCTGCGAATCTATTGATTGGCATCCTGTTGATGAACTGCCGATAAATAAAGAGTTTGTGAAAAAGTTAGGTGAGATACGAAAAGGTACATACTCCAAACCAATAAAATCTGATCAATTAAAACAATGGTTTAAGGAGCTATGAGCTTCCGTGTTATTATTTCAGATGACCTAAAGAAAACATTAGTTATTTTAAAAAGAAAAGATAAAACGATGTTCCAAATAATTGAGAAGAAAATATTACAAATCGCTTCTTTAGATTCTTTTTCCATTCAGCATTTCAAGAACCTTCGTAGTCCACTAAGTGAATTCAAACGTGTACATCTTGGCAGCTATGTTCTTTTATTCCATGTTCAAGCAGATAAAATCATCTTCGAAGCGTTTGAACATCACGATAAAATCTATCAACAAAAACGATGAAAAACGTATTGATTCAATCCTATATTCCCATGAAACCGGAAATCATCGGGTTTTAATCTACACAAAAGACCATGAGTCATTTAAACTGTTATACTCCTTATCTCAGCTACAGGGCATTGAATCTTTGACAATAAATCCCCCAGAGAATTTTCTGCTAGACTGAATCTTCCATTTCCAGGGGGAAGCATACCTCAGGCACGTAATCCAGACCGGAGCATCTATTTATTAATATGAGTGCTAATAATGTCTTACTATGCAATATTACAACGAAGAAAAAATGAAAACTTTTAGACTGAAAATCGAAAAAGAGATTCTGAGCTGGCCTCATGTAACGACGAAAAAAATGTATGGTTGTCCCTGTTACAAATACAACGAGAAATTATTTGCATTTCTGGTGACTGACGGTGTGGTTCTTACAAAAGCAAGTGAGCAAGACAAAATAAAATTATCAAAAGAGTTTACGATTAAACCCTTTCAAGCAGCAACACGAACAATGAAGGGATGGCCACAAATAGCAGTTGATGAAACATCTGATCTTAAGAAAATAATACCTTTCATAAAGAATAGTTATCATCAATCAAAGACCGTGGTATAAAAAAATTCTGTATTGTTCGGGGTCAGCCTTTCAACGGTTTTCTTCCTGCGGATGTGTGTATTGATATTCTTTGAGTGCGAAGCCCCAATGGTTCTCAATTCTCTTTTTTATCGAATCGGTGAAGGTATAGTTGTCCATATGAATTGTTTTCTGCGTCGTTAGATATGATTTAAAGGAAGACTCAATGTCTTGGTATCCATCAAGGTTGAATTTCTTATAAAGGGTATTGACGGTTTTCAAGGGTTGGGTGATGAAGTCTTCGTAGCGGATCTCCGCGAGGTTCTCCTGAGGTATAAGGGATTTGTCTTGGAGATATTTCTTGGTCATGTGTGTAAATAAGGTCACCATGTGATCTTCAACGTCTTTCAGAGGTGGTGGGGTTTGTACGCAGTAGAGTGGAATGACTTTGCGCATGAACTTCAGCATCGACATGTAAAGATCATAGGGATTGCGATACATGTAAATGAATTTCGCATCAGGGAACATCTCCAGGAGCTGCGGGATCTTTCCGGTGTTATCCTGATTCTTCAGGATCAGCTGTTTCCCCTGGTGGAACATAGTGATCTTTTTGAGAAGGAACAGGTAGGTTTTCTTCCAGTCTTCGATGGTCTGCGGCGAGGCGTTATTAAAATCTATATAGTTGTTGTAATGTGCCATATTCTGAGGGAAGCACCACCCATGATAGTAGGAGTACGGGGAAAGCGCACCAAGCGCGTAGATATCTTCTTGTGGGAGATCTGCACTAAGGTCTCCGTCGTCCATCGGTCGTTTCTTTGGCAGACTTGCGACGACGATTGGTTTGAAGAGTTTTTCACCACTGATGAAAATCGAAGGAATCAGTGTCTGGTAGGTCGTGAAGTACCCGAACTGTTGGTCTCGCGTCAGGATGTTATGCATAAGTGTTGTTCCGCAGCGCCAGTGACCAATGATGAAAACCGGGTCTTTCACGATAGGTGTTTCTGCGGTTTGTCTGTCATATTTAACGCGTTCTCTGATATAGAACGGGCTCATGATGGTACTAAGGGCCACGCTGTAGGCAAACCGCGCGGCATATCGAGGGCTAATGTGGAAACGGTTCTGTGCAAGCATGCAAAAGAGATTGGGTAAGGTGTATCCTGCTAAGGGTGTGTACGTGACTACCGAATTATTCGTCAAGTCAAAATCCATAGGAAGCGATAAAATCATCGGGTGTATATAAAATATGCGGGATTATGACTTGTGGTGTTTTTAGATAACTAGGTTAAAATATTTTCAGAGAATTTCAAGAAGGAGAACCATGGAAAAGATAAAATTTGGAAGCAAACCGATGATCTATCCGATGCCCATAACCCTTGTTGGTGCTGATGTCGCTGGAAAAACGAACTTCATGACCATCGCCTTCATCGGAATAGTCAATATGAATCCAGCTATGATTGCGATGGGTGCGAATCCATCGCATCTCACGTGCAAGGGAATAGCCGAGAATGGGACGTTCTCTGTCAACCTCCCTTCTGTGAAGATGATGGAGGTGACTGATTTTGTCGGTCTGTACTCTGGTGAAACGAAGGACAAGTCAGGGTTGTTCAAGGTCTTCAGAGGTATCACAAAAACCGCACCAATGATCGAGGAATGCCCGCTGAACCTCGAATGTAAACTTATCCAGAACCTTTCGCTTGGTGGAACCGATGATATCTACATCGGGGAGATTGTACAAACATATTGTGGAGAAGAATTCATGAGAGCTGGCAAGCCTGATGTGGAGAAGATGGGTACGTTTGTCTTTACGATGAATGACAACAGGTACTTTTCTCTTGGTAAAGTGGTAGGTAAAGCCTGGAGTGAGGGAAAGAATTACAAGACGAAGTGAACTCGAGAAGGACGGTATTTGCTTCCAGCTGCCAGGAGCACATTTTTTATATGGTTATTCTTCCTAATAACTCAATCTCTCAGTTAGATTCTTTTTAGTGATTTAATTTAGATTCTGCGAGAATAGAAATAGACAACCCCTGCATTAAGAAGCAGCATCGTACCGATAATACCGATGGGCATCAGACGAAAAACACCTGGTACTCCTTTTCCATACAAAAGAATATACACATACAAACCGAGTGCTGAATAGATGGGGGCCGCTGACACCAAAAAACGTATTTTGAAAATCTTCATATCGCGCTTTTTTTGCCGATAGATGATGTAATAGATAATGGATAAGAGAATCATCCCGATCCACAGTATCAAAAGACTAACTAACGGATAATTAAACACGACAAGAGTGATGTACCAGGTAAAAAGCAAGCAGAGTGTGATGATGACTGAAGCGGTATCCTCTTTTTGGACATCCATGGTTTTAAGGATTCGTATCATTCTTTTCCCAGCAACAGTTCTTTGCTTATTTATCGCTTTCTTTTTTTTAAATCACGGATCAAATTGTTTTAAAAAATGAAAGAGATTCAAACCCATGATCTTCTGGATCTCCTTAGCGCTGTACCCTCGTAATGCTAATCCTTCCGCTAATACAGGGTAGCAGGAGACATCGGTTAAATTAGAAGGAGTGGAGTTTATCCCATCAAAATCACTTCCCAGGCCAACGCAATCTATTCCGCCAATATCGGAGATATGATCGATATGGTCAATGACCACATTCACATCAACATTATCAGAGCCTTTTACATATTTTTGGAAGAGTTCTGATTCTGCCTTGCTGACAAAATCAGGGTCGTCTCTTTTCTGTTGTAGCATCTCCTGATGCTGATGTTCATATTTTTGAACGTTTGTACTTACTTGGTCAAAAATGGTTTTCTTCAGAAAAACTGGGAAAAAATTCACGCCAATATAGCCGTTCCTATCTGCGATTTCCTTTATGAGATCATCAGGTAAGTTACGCGGGATGTCACATAACGCCCGTGCATTCGAATGAGACGCCATGAAAGGAGCTGTTGTGACATTAAGGATATCCTCGACGGTTTTATCAGATGCATGAGACACATCGATAATCATATGAAGCTCCTGCATGCGTGCAACGATCTTTTTTCCAAGTGCGTTCAGTCCATCCCATCGAGGGGAATCCGCTGAGGAATCCGCCCAGTCCGTGTTTTTCATATGAGTCAGGGTCATACTACGGATCCCAAGTGAAGAAAAGAACTCAAGGATCTCAACTGAATTTTCAATGATATGTCCACCTTCGAGAGAAAGCCAGCAGGCGAGTTTGTTTTTTCGGACAGCACTATCCATCTCAGCAGTCGAGGTCACTTTGATTCCGTATCCTGGGGAAAAAATCTTTTTCTCAAGAGTATGATACAGTAACAATGCTTTTTTGATTGATCGATGTGGCGCATAGACAGGATTGACGTAGAGTGCGAAGATCTGTGCTTTCAATCCGCCGTTCTGAATCTTCTCAAGATCGACATGGCCTTGGTTTCTTTTCCTAAAATCGATAGATGGATCAACGAGGTCATGGACGGTGTCACAGTGCGCATCAAAAATTAGGAGATCTTGAGGGAATTTTTTGTTCTGTGCCGTCATAGGTTTCAATCCCTTTATTTTAAGGAAGATTTTCATCGAACAAAGATAGTTACTATTTATTGGTGATTAACTTTATTTCAAAGATAACGGGTCGTATCCCATCGGTACAGCACGCAATCATGGTATCCTTATCTTTCATCCAGTCTTCGAAGATGCCTTTTGTGAAATTTCCTCCGGTTAAAAACGATACGATGTACGGATGGATATCCTTCCAGGCCCAATCGCAAAATCCTTCTGGTTTTTCGTATGTGGTGAAATACACTTGTCCTTCCGAATGGCAGGGGCATTTTTCCAGGGGAACACCGCAGTATGATTGAAACTCTTTTTGCACCAGAGTCTTAAGGACGGTTATTCGTATTTTCTTCATTCGAACGTCTCCTATTCTTTTGTCTGTTGACTATCTTTTTTTATAGGAATATTCTGTTCTTTTAATAGTATTTTCATGAATCTTTGCCAAAAACCAATCTTCTTGTTAAGAATAATTGTTGAGAGTATTGTACGATTTCGCGTGCATTAAAAAAAGCTTAGTATCCTGCGAGGATATTTGCAATCAATCGCACCTCTGCTTTCCGTAGATGTTGTAAGACAGTTGGTTTACTTAATCCGATCTTTTTTGCTAATTGCTCACTTGAGATTTTTCGAGGATACGCGTAATATCCATATTTATTGGCAGCAAGAAGAACTTCTTTTTGTTTGTCTGTTAAACACGAAAGAAGCGCATGTTCTGAGTAAGTCGCTTTCTTAAAGCTCATTTGCTTGATAGTACCTGCAAAGGTGATTGTCTCAAGGAATCGTTTCAAGTTCTCTTCTGAACCGATGACACTACAGGTCATCTTATCATGGGAAAAGCGGGTTGGTGTATCCCAGACGATGTCAAAGGAAAAATCCTTGGTCAGTTTGTCATAATCAAGATGATGTTGTAGGGAGAATTTTCTAAGGAATCGTGCTTTGGACAAACAGATATAGGTGTTTCCTTCTTGTTTCAACACAGAGAGCGTCTCGATAAACTCGTTGTTTTGGAATTCTTCAAGACGATGACCAGGTTTCATTGTGATTGCGGTCAACGCAAGTTTTGTTTCTTCCTTGAAGTCTACTTTTATCAACTCAAGGAGTTCTAGTGACTCGATTTTATCAAGAAAAAAACTCAGCATGTGTTTAATGTTCTGGTTCAACTCAAGTTCTATGATGAGTTTGCGCATAGTGTGAATATCGTCCATTAGTATATAAACTATCATACATGTATTACATAAAAAATTATAGGATTGAAAAGGATACTCTAACAAAACAATCGGATGAGGATGTGAAACAAGATGATGACACAAACCATCGCATGCCCCCAGTGTAAAAACACCTTTATCATCCAGGGGAACCCTGGGGAAAAAATCAACGTAACCTGCCCATCCTGCACCATGAAAGGCGTATTCCGATTCCCAGAATCGACACCTCACAAAACACTAACCGACAGTCCAAATGCCCTTGACATACAAAACCTTACGTTCACCTACCCCAAAGCAGAAAAAAAAGCAGTTAATAACGTCTCCTTTCAGATAAAAAAAGGAGAAATCTTCGGGTTCCTCGGACCAAACGGTGCAGGGAAAAGCACCACCCAAAAAGTCATCATCGGACTGCTCAAAGGATACAACGGAAACATAGAACTACTCGGCAAGAACCTAAAAAACTGGAAAACAGACCTGTACGAACACATCGGCGTCTGTTTCGAGTTTCCCAACCATTACCAAAAACTCACGGCACTGGAAAACCTTGAGCTGTTCAGTTCATTCTATAAAAGTAAAACGGTTGATCCGAATGATCTCCTGGCCATGGTCGACCTTGATAAAGACGCAAACCAACGTGTGAGTTCTTTTTCAAAAGGCATGAAGACCAAACTCAACTTCACGAGAGCTCTCCTGAACAACCCACAGATGCTTTTCCTTGACGAACCAACCACCGGACTAGACCCAGTCAGTGCCAGGCAGATAAAAAACATCATCCATGAAAAAAAGAAACAAGGGACTTCCATTTTCCTAACCACTCATAATATGACCGATGCTGACGAACTCTGTGACCGTGTTGGATTTATGGTAGATGGAACATTAGTCCTCATCGAAAGTCCAAAAGATCTGAAACTGGAACATGGCAAAAAAATCGTACGAGTAGAACACATCAACAACGGAGAGATCGTACAAGAAGAATTTACCTTAGCCAACCTTGGTTCGAACCCAACATTCATAAAACTTCTGAACAGCAATCGGGTCTTAACCATTCATACCCAGGAAGCAACCCTTGATGACGTGTTCATAACAGTAACAGGAAGGCAGTTGAAATGACGCAGCTGAAAACGATGTTAAAATGGGACATCATCCTTCAATCGAGATATAAAATCATCCATCTTTCTATCCTGAGCGTTCTTATCTACTACGTCACCCTTCTTGCGCTTCCATCGATGAACACCGAGGAGTTCAAGACCCTGTATTTATTTTTTGACCCGACACTCATCGGCATCATGTTTGTTGGTGCCCTAGTCCTTTTTGAAAAAACAGAAAATACGCTGCAAGCACTCAATGTCACCCCCATGCAGACCAGAACATATTTCTTTTCAAAAATCATTTCCCTTACGTTACTGTCGGTTATCTCTGGGTTTCTTTTCCTTTTTCTTTCCCATGGAATCTATTTTGAATATTTCTATATGGTCACGGGGATTATTCTAACCTCAATCTTTCTTATCTTGCTTGGGTTCATCCTTGTGGCACGATGCAACAGCATCAATGAATATCTGCTGATGATGATGCTTGCATTCCTCCTGCTCTTCCTCCCGCCATTATTAGACATCTCAGGAATCTACAACAATATCATCTTTTACCTCTGGCCATCACAAGCATCATTCCTCCTCTTCGAAGGTGTGTTTGGCACCCTTTCACTTAATGAAACCATCTACGCACTAACCTATCTTTGCATCTGGATTGTAGGTTGCTATTATCTGGCAAAAAAAGCATTCTACAAACACATTGTGCTTCGGGGAGGCTAACTATGGTTCAGATAAGAAAATTACTCCTCAACGATATCAGAAATATCATTAGAGACCGGTTACTGCTCTATACCGCCTTTTTAATACCGTTGATCATTATTATTTTCACAAGACTCGTCATTCCCTGGTTATCAGAAAATGTTGTCCCGCTACAACAGTACTATTCATTATTGTTTATGCTTATCGTCATTACCATCCCTATGATGTTTGGTTTTGTCATCGGGTTTCTCATCATGGATGAGCGGGATGAAAACCTTCTCACAGTCCTGCGAGTCATGCCGATCTCAAGAAACACCTACCTTATCTATCGAATGCTGTTCGTCAGCATACTCTCCCTAGTCTACATCCTGCTCTTTCCCCTGCTTACGGGTCTCATCGATATCGGCTTTATTGACTATCTCCCCATTGGTGTGCTGCTTGCATTTCTTACACCGGTGCTTGGTCTGGTGGCAAATATCGTTGCAACCAATAAAGTCCAAGCCTTCGCGGTGTTCAAAACACTTGGAGGAGTCTTCTACATCCCTTTGTTTGCATTCTTTATTAACAATGATTTCAAATATATTCTTGGCATCATACCGAATTTTTGGACGTTCATGGCACTGGATAAACTACTCACAACTGGACAGCAGGATTACGTCTTTCTTGGGATTGGATTTGTGTTGCACCTGATCTTACTTGGCATATTGTTTTACCTCTTTAATAAAAAATATTAGACTCAAAAACAGAGAGATTTTATACAACAAGCGAGATAGCATCACGTATGAGTAACAATGAACTTAAGATTACGACGCTTAATGAATTTTTATCTCTTCTTGGAAAGGCCTATTGGCTGGAGACACAGTTTGAGAACATCATGCAATGGCAAGCGTACATGACGGTAAAAAATGATAGTTATCGAAACGTGCTATTCCAACTGTCCCATGACTCTGAGAAACATAAAGGGATCATCATACAACTCATCACACACTTCAAAGATGTGTCGTCCAAAACACTTGAAGATCATTCAGGCATGTTGGAAAAAGAATTTGACCTGAAAGGAAAATGGGATGAAGAAATCATCACAGAGCTTATAAAAAACGAGTACCTTGCGTTAGATGTCTATACGAAATTACATACCTATTTAGACAAAGAATTCATAAAAAAAATGTGGAAAGGTTCTGATTCTGAACTGTTTTTTAAACAGCTCGAATTTTTGATAAACGAGGAGAAAAAACATATCAATCTATTGACACCACTCGCTGGAAAACTTGAGCGAATTTTGTAAACTTTTTCCTAAAATACACATAGTTTCCTATCGACATTTTCAGAATTATTGTTATGATTTTTTGAAGAGAGCAACTAAGTTTGTAATCTGTTTAAGTAAATGTTAGCATTTGATGTATGGATATCGATCTTCCGATTATTATTTCCCAATGTCCCGATGACATGAGTGTCTTCTGACAAGCTGATATTCAAGGATATATCTTGCAGTTTTACTTTTGCGTTGGATGTGGTCATCTCCAATGTCGCATTCATCAGCGGATTTAGATAAACAGTTACTGCACCGTTGCTCGTTTCAATACTGATATCATCCTGGATGCTTTGTATCTCTGCAGTAACAGCAGCATTTGATGTACGAATATCGCTAATCCCAGTCGTATTCTGGATTTCTATATGTCCGTTGCTTGTCGTTGCTGACACAATACCATTGACATCCTCTATGATGATCGCACCGTTGGAACTTGTTGCAGAGATATCTCCTTTTACTTTGGAAATCTGTATCCCACCGTTGGAGGTTGTAAGAGACGCTATCGTGGTATTGTAAGGTACTTTGATAGTATAATCAACGCTTGTTTGTATGAGTTTCTGACCGGTATATTTTGTGATGATTTCAAGGTGATTTCCTGTATGAGTGACACTGATGTTGGTCTTGTCAAGTTCTTCTACACCAAAGGTCGATTTTTTCACGGCATATACCGAAACATTTCTACCATCCCAACCGGTGATCTCTATCTGACCATTGATGTTTGATACACTCACAATGGTTTGTGCATTGATAGGATATTCCCCATTGAAATAATCGGTGACATCAGGTCCTACACAACCACTCAAATTTCCAATGAGAACAACACTTATTAATCCGATGATAACCAAGTGTTTTTTCATTTCATATACCTCTGAGAAGTATCCACGACATTCCTCCTTTTACTTTTAAACCTTCTCTTATTTAAAATAATAAAAATGACATCGATATGTAATCTATCAAAGTCTGAACTCCGGACTGTTTTTAAACAGCTCAAGATACAATTTCATAAAGATCTCGACATATCCCTTCGCAGCAGTTGTAGTGGTGAATAGAACTCTTTCTTTCTCCATCGTTTTCCCAAGGTATCCTTTTGATACGAGAAAATCGACATACTCTTGGCCAATCTTGGAGTTTAAGTTACACCGCTGGATAATCTGAGTAATCGACCGGGGTGTCTTACAATAGGTCAGTATCTCCCAGTAAATCTCATATTGGGTTCGCCGGTTGTTCACTAGGATTCCTCCATATAAGACGCCATTTTCTTCTCTGCCTCTTCACTTTTCACAAGCCGGTCATCCCAGCAAATCGCGTATTTATGAAAAGAAGAGGGAAGATAAAATCCTACCACGCCCATGATAAGGCTGACAAGTATCCCTCCTACTGAAGGAATCAATTCAACCGTTCCCGAATTGAAAGTGATGAAAACAATAATGGTTTGAATAAGTGCATTTGCAAAAAAGCAGACGCCTGCGATTTTACTTACAAGAATCATTCTTTTAATCTGTGGTTTTTCCTCGCGGTACAATCCCATGAGTTTAACGATGCGTTCAGTGATTCTCTCGGAAGATAGATTTTTTTCACCGTTTTCGTCTTCCTGTATCTCATCAAATTTACTCATGACTTCAGCACTGGAAATCACATATCGAAGAGCAAAATATGCTACAACAAACCCAATCACTAGAGAGAAGAGAATGAAATACATATTTGAAACCGTCTTCGTCAACGCAAAAACATTCGTTGTTATCGTAGCAATCGCAAACGCCATTGCCATGGCACCAAAAGCCAGACTCATTATGGTAAGAGCCATGAAGTGTTTCATTTCTTTTTTTATTTTAGTTTCTGCATTGGTAAGTTCGATATCTGTTTCCATTTTTTTATCACCAGTATTGATTATGTCATGCAGCTCATTAGAGGTTTCCGAAACATTGTTCCATACGATTGTTCTGGTATGGATTTGGTACCGCGTGTTACCTGTGCATGAAAGAACCGTTCAGAGTTCATGTTAATAATCCCATGATTCTTTGTCTTAACAGAGAAATCAGAGACCAGGAGAAAAAACCAACACCTGCCCCCATAAGTGACACAAACATCACCAGAAGAACCCCATAGGTCATCTGCTGGGAAAGACTGCAGACAATAACCACACATACGATAAGGAACGCAAAAATCCCTAGTTCTTTCTGAGAGAAAAAGGTCTTTTTAAGAGGAACATTCGCAGGTGAAAAACGATCGATCCAGAGCAGACAGATAGCAACCAGATACCACAGGAGAATCAACAGATAGGGAAGAACCATTTTCGGCAGACGCTCAGGGAAGATAACCGCGGTCGTCACCCCATACAAAACAACAAGATAGACCAGGACAATGGTCAATCCTTTTTTCCCAAGGGCAAGCGACTGTAGATTCTTGCCTTTTGAAAGAACATGCAGCAGAACGACAATGAGAATTGTTCCACCCATGGAACCTACCGATCGAACCATATCGTACTTCGCTCCGTTGCTTTGAAAGCTTGCTCCCATCACAATCAGGATTATGACGAGGAGAAGTGTTTTCCAGTCTTTTTGTAAAAACCGTTCATGACCGGGAAGGACGTCCCTGCTCAGTAATTCATAGACAAACACGGGTACGATAAAAGACATGATCGGATGATAAAACAGCACCAAGGTCAGAAATTCACCCCAGGCTATACCAAAAAAATAACCGACCATTGGACCTGTTGACGCTGGATACCCAAACCAGAGGACTTTGGTGATAAGTGCCTCATACAACCCAAAGAGCATCCCGAAGAAGTACAGCTGACGAGGTGATGTCTTCTTCCAAAGAAAGGCAACGTTCAACAAGAATATCGCATGAGCCAGATACAATGGATAGGTGAGAAACAAACCCCATGCATCAAGGAACCAAAGTGTCGATGCACCAGAGAAGACCTCTGCAAATAGCATCGAGAGCGCACCAAGAAGAAGGATCGACCATAGCTTCTTCATACCAGAAACTATCATCATTTTGTTATTTAATCATACCGACAAAAATTTTTTTCTCATTAAATGAGGAAACAGAGGAACAAGAAATTAATGAACTACCATTTTATCTCATATTCTCAGGAGAAAGTACTATGGTTTCTGATGAGGAGTTGATGTAAATCACACGTGATTCTTATTTTTTCCTAATTTAATGCTCAAGAGAATTTTTTGTTTTTGAAATAAGATTCCTCAAAATTTGTTGTTTTTATGAACTGACAATCTACAAAAAAAAATCTTGAAAAAAAAGAAAAAGAGGATGAGAGGGCTTCTTAAAGAATTTTTATCAATAAAGCCCGAATGCGTGGTTGTTGTAATAGTTTCATGATCGCGGGGTACTTTTGGATGAGATCT
>Ga0209288_10000029_pt1 | contig 45291 bp, 59 predicted proteins | sample PPLLaktember2015_4_FD_187261 | JGI IMG/M metagenome (GOLD analysis project Ga0209288, IMG submission 187261) | Freshwater sediment microbial communities from Prairie Pothole Lake near Jamestown, North Dakota, USA - PPLs Lake P8 Core (1) Depth... | ecosystem: Environmental > Aquatic > Freshwater...
GCCGGAGTCGCCAGCCGTAGCGGTGCCGGCGTAGCCAGCCGTAGCGGTGCCGGCGTAGCCAGCCGTAGCGGTGCCGGAGTCGCCAGCCGTAGCGGTGCCTCGTGCGCCAGCCGTAGCGGTGGATCCGACGACTGCAGCCTCGGGGTGACGCTTCTTGACTAGCGCAGTCGCCGTCTCACGGTCGCCGCTGTAAACGACAATGCCGCGCGGGAACTTCACCTTGCGCTCGATGTCGACGACCGTCGCAGGATCCACCGCGACGACCATCCAGATCGCGATCTTTTCCCAGTTGAGATAGTCGGCGCCGCCCTCACCCTTCAGCAAGCCGTGAAGCCCGTACCCGCAAATCGCGCGCGGGTTCCAATCCGGACACTCAACAGGTCCGCGCTCGGGCCATTGAAAGCCACCGTACCCCTGACGATTGCCGTCGCACGTGCGCAAGCAATACACGAAGTGATCGGGGACTTGGACCTCGGCGCTTTCGCTGGAGGCCTTCGCAGCGCGCACGCGCCTCTTGCTGACCGCTTTCTTCGCGGGTTTCTTCTTCGATGCAACCTTCTTGACGACCTTCTTCTTAGACTTCTTCATTGTTTACCTTTCAGACAACACCCAAAACTTTGAACGCTTCCGTGTAGTGGCTCAGGTCCTCCGCGTTGAACGCGACGAAGATCACGCGGCGCGGCGACTCGTGTTGCGCAAGGAACGCGCGCACTTCCTGAACCGCGGTGATTGCGGCGAGCTCCTTCGGAAACCCGTAAACACCCGTACTGATTGCAGGAAAGGCGATAGCCGTTAGGCCATACTCGCACGCAAGCGCCAGCGAGTTGCGATAGCACGCCCCCAGTTGCTCGGCCTCGTTGCCACGCCAGCCCCAAATAGGGCCAACCGTGTGAATCACGTGCGTCGCGCTCAACTCGAAGCCGGGCGTGATACGGGCCTCACCCGTTGGGCACCGCACACCGGGCGAAACTTCGGGCACCGCGCGGCATGCCTCGAGCAACTGCGGGCCCGCGGCACGGTGAATGGCGCCGTCTACGCCACCGCCGCCGAGCATGCGCTCGTTCGCAGCGTTTACGATCGCGTCAACGTCGAGTTGGGTGATGTCCCCGACCCAACAGGTCATGCGCCGATCGCGTTCCGTGATGGCCCCCATCCGTTCGAGCTCCTCTCGGCTGAGACAGTGGTTCACGACGTTCATGCCGCCGCCTGTGGAGGTTCGGGGTCGATGTTCGTGTTCCCCGCGGCGCGCGTTGGGCGTCCGCCGTTTGGCTCTAGGATGAAGCTCATCCCCGGAATCGTGGAGAGCACCAAGTAGCGAGCGAGACGATTGACGTAGCGCTTGCTGCGAATGAACGCGGCGAGCATGACGCGATCCGCGGGCGGCTCCGACTCGTAGAAGAAGTCCACGTTCGGGAACGGGACCAAGTTTGGGCCCTTGCCGCAAAAGCCGTTCGTCAGCTTCTCGGGGACCTCGTAAACGTAAACCATATGCCGTGACATCGACTCGTCTTCTCCTCTTCGTGGCGCGACCGGGCGCGCGTTAACCGTTGCCGCTCTCCGCGCGCCGACGCTCCAACGCCTCCGCGTCCGCAAGCAAGTGCGCGTCGTCCGCGTTGAGGTACAGCTCGTCGAGCGACCGACGGAGACGCGCGCACTCCTCGTTCTGAACGATGGCGATGGCTTCGTGGATGCGGCCCTTACCCAGCGATTCCTCAACGCGCTTGGCGCGGCGCAAGATGCCTTGCGGTGTCCAATTCTTGCGCTGACTCAAGACACGGTCGGTGTGGCGCAGCGTGTCCCGAATGTGTGCGGAAGCAGACATAACGCAACAGGTGTTGCACATTGCAACGATCGTTGCAACAGAAAGCGCTCACTGCCGGGCGATGGGCCGCACGTAGGAGAAACTTTTCCCGCCCTGCTGCGCGCTTGACCGTCGCTCGCCCCACCCGCGACGGTGCCCCCATGCAGTGGTAGGTCAGCAACGAGGGTTAGCGTGCTTGCGTTGCTTGGCGTCTACGCGACGGCGAACTCGGCTGTAGCCACGCTTGTCAACTCCCTCCAGCACAAAAAAACTCAGGCTGAGCCGGCTGTTTCGAGTTGGCATAGTCAAAATGTGTGGCCCCACTTGTTTACCTTCCAGGCGTAACTTGCGTGAGCTACCACACGCCCCGTCCCGGGTGACCTATCCAGACCGAGCGTCGCCGGGAACGATGTGGTACGACCATGAACCTCATGCCATCCAAAGGAGCCGACCTTTCGGACCTGTTACTGCAGAAGGGAGGCGCCCGAGAAATTACAGAGTTTACGAGCGCTTGGGTGCCGTGGTTCCTTCAAAAGAAGTTCACTGATTCCAACTGGAACTACCGGCTCTTTGAGTGGGACGAGATCTTGGAGAACGATTTTTACCAGAACGTCGCAGCTGTAGATCCACGTGGACTTCTCCACGGGTTAATGGCGTTTCGACTGCGTTCTGACCATGTTAGAGTGGACTTTGTGGCAACGGCTCCCTTCAATTTTGGAAGGGCTGGCGCACGAAAAGGCGTCGGTTCTGCCCTTCTCAGCCATGCTGTCCAGCTCAGTATTGCCAATGGGCACAAGGGTAAGCTGCTACTAGCCTCGACACCCGAATCCGAAAGTTACTACGAGACTCACATGTTCCGAAGAACGGGCAAGCAAGACGATGAAGGGCTGCCCTTCTTTGAGCTTCCCGCGGGGCGGCCTGCCGAAGTTTTTACCGCGACATTTCCACCAATAGTGAGCACCTCCAAATGACGACCTCGAAAAGGCCCAAGCTTGAGTTGGCCAGAAAACGAGAAGATGAGCACGAGCCCCAGGCTGGGTCTCGAGGTTTATCCGTTGTCGACGCGGTCAAGAATTACATTGCGACGCCGGGACACACGCTCGCGATTCTGCGTTACTTTGCATCAGAGACGCCCGCTCAGACAGCGTCTGCACTTGGCATTTCGGAAAATGTGCTGAACAGCTACGAAAAGGGTGAGTCCGCACCAACGTTGCCCGACCTCAACAAGTTTGCGAAGCACTTCAAAGCCGATTTCCGGCTGCTGTTAAGCATCTTCGGGCACATTGGTCAGGACGCATCCGAGACGAGCATGGGCATCGCTGCGCAATTCGACGGAGAGCTCGGGCATCGTGAGAAAGCCGACTTGCGAAAGTTGGTGGACGCGTTTTCCAAGCGAAGCAAATCGTGACCGAACTCGATTACCGAGTCGAGGACCTCGTTCGGGAGCTTGCCAACAAGTTCCGGAAGACCCATGACGCGCTAGACTGGAGCGCGAGCGTTGATGATTTGATCAAGCTTCACGGCTACGATCAAGACCGATACTCTCGCAATCCAGCGAGTTCAATTTCGACGCGCCTTCGGCCGAAGGTAGAGCAGCAGGGCAAGAGGAAAGTCAGCGCACTCGTGTCCGTAACGGAGAAGGTTATCCTTCTATCAACCGATCTCCACGAGGCGAAAGAACCGTTCGCTAAGGCCCATGAGTTGGGGCATGCGGTCTTAGAATGGCATCGCGAGATCCTGTACGTTTGCGATGAACACGACCTCACTCAGCGGACCCGGCTGCAGATGGAGTTTGAGGCGAACACTTTTGCAGGCGAGGTGTTGCTACCCAAGGAGCTACTGGCGCCGTATTACACCCAGTTCCCAGTGAGCATGGACACCGTACTTCATATCAAGCAGGCGGCGGGCGCATCGATCGAAGGGACGGCTTACGCATACGTTCGACATCACCCCGGCGTCTGTGGAGTGGTAGTCCTGGAAGACATCCTTGACGAGAATGGCATCGCTACCGGCGTTCGGCTGAAACGAAAAAGCCTTTCCAAAGCAGCGGTGGCGACGAGAAAGGCCGGCATAAGTCTGTTGGGCCACAATCAGGAATTTGGGCAAGACCATCGACTATATCACGCTGGTCGCAGACTGAGAGAAGTCGTGGAGACACAGATAACGATCGGCAAGGAGCGCCCATGCGCAGCGTCGATCTTTAACAACGGGTACAACACGTTCTGCCTGTTATCTCCCGCGTAATAAGGTGTGACGCCCCCGCCGTGACCGCGCGCTAGGTGAAACACGTCCCGATTCAGCACCGTGGGCGAGTGCTGTCCGCCCCGGATCCTTGGGCGAATCCCCCGGCCCTCGAAACGCATGTAGAACGAGCCATCTTCCAACGGGAAAGGGCCTATGTTCCTAGTTATCGAGAAAGCTGGAGATGGGGACGCGCTACACGTCGAGGTGCACACGCGCTCGCCACGGCGCGTCGTAGCCGTCCTAACGTGCCTTGCGTCTGCCGAGGGTCGCGCCGCTCTGGACTACCTTCGCCGCCTTGACGTCGTGAGCGGCGAGGTCGGCGGGGGTCAAGCCGGGGCTGGGCTTGGGGTCGGCGCTGTTGGCGGCGAGTAGGCGGCGAGCCTCAAAGTAGAGTGACTCGGTCTCGGTACCGGTTAGGGTTCGCATTAGAAGCCACGCCTGGTCAGGGTGCACACCATCGAGCTCGGTCAGCCTCGCCGCTGCAGCGTCCGCTGCAGCCAGGCTCCCGTCCTTGGGGCGAACGCCTGGTGTCGTTTCTTGGCCCAGAAACCAAGCCACGGGCTTGCCGGTATACTCTGCCAGCATCTCCACTTGCTCGAGGCGTGGATTGAAGGAGCCGACGTCGACCATCTTGATCCACTTCCCGATGGTTGCGTGGGAAAGGCCAGCGTCAACACCGAGCTTCGACTTGCTCACTCCCCGTTCCTCGCAGATTTGATCGATGCGCTGTTTCAGCCAGTTGGGCATTGCGTGTGTGGGCACATTAACGACCACAGATGTGGGCGTCTGCACTTTTCTCTGGACAACGTTCGTTGCATATTGCAACGTTCGTTTCATGCTGACGTTGGGTGGTAGACTGAGCGAGTTACGAAACATGGCGAATATATCCGCCGCTGAGCTCGGTCGGATCTCTGGGCTGTCGCGCACCGTTGTACAAATGATTGAGTCCGGAGCGCGCCCGAATCCGGTGAGCACAACACTGGCACAACTTGCCGTGTCGCTTGGCGACGATGGCTCTTACCTGTTGGGGCTGGGCAAGCGCCCCGCTCGCAGAAGGGTTCAAGCAGCTGTCGAGAAAGCTAGAGGCCAGAGCGGGTTAACGCAAGAAACATCGCGCTAGTCCAGGTCGACCATGCCCCACCATGAACCAGACGAGCTCGAAGCGGTTCAATACGTGGTGCTCTTGGTCGCCAACCCGAAACGCTATCGTCTTGTTTTGGCGAAAAACTGGAGTGAGGCCAAGGCGTTGGGCTGCGACGAGTTCGGGGTGCGGCAAGAGAACAGCAACAAGATTCACGTTGCCATCTCGTACGAAGGCGAGACAGGGCAACAAGCGTTAGAGAGAGTGACGAGAGAGTTCGAAACGAAGAAGGAGAAGACGGATGTCACGAATGATACTGAGCGAGCAGCTCGCGCGAGCGATGGTGTTCGAAAAGATAATCGCGGAGCGCAAGCGGCAAAACGCGCTCAAGACCGAGGGCAAGTTCACCTATACCGCGGCGGATGACGTCGACGGGTTCAAGAAGCTCGCGATCCTGGGCGAAGAGTTCGGCGAAGTATCGAAGGCCCTCAACGAGGGGGACGATCTGGCGAGCCTGCAGGCCGAGCTTGTCCAGGTTGCAGCTGTGGCGACCGCTTGGGCCGAGGGCCTCGAGCGGGAAATGGAGGCTGCTCGATGAACATCGTCATGACAGAGGAGCAGGTTCGCACCGTGTTCCGCGAGACACTCGAAGAAGCGCGTCGCGCCGACGAACTCCTGACCCCCGACGAGCTCGCCGAACGCTTCAAGGTGAGCCGGACCCAAATTCACCACCTGCGCAAGGCGGGCATGCCGACCATTTTCGTGGGAACCCTCCCCCGCTTCGACTACGCGCAGTGCCGCGCGTGGGCAGCTGAGCGCAGCGCACGGAAAGCGAGCGCGCAATGAGCCGCCCCCGCACTGGCTCGCTCATGTACCGCCGCAAGGGTTGGGGCGCACGCCTCTCTTTCCAGACGGACAAGGGTCGCATTCAGCGAATCGTCGACTTGCACACCACCTCTCGGTCGCTTGCTGAAGCGAAGCTCGCGAAGCTCCTCTCGGGCGCTCTCAACGTCGCCGAATTACTCGGTGACCTGAAGGAAATTGCTCGCCGGCGTGAGACGTTCGGCGATGCCGCGAAGCGTCTCATCACCGCGCAAGGTGACGAGGGCATGAAGACGTGGACTGAGCGTCTCTATCGCGTCGAGGAGTTTGCGGGCCCCGTGATCGGTAAACTCGACCCGAACGAGATCAAGACGTCGCACATTCAAGAGGTGTTCCGCGGCATGGTTCGCCGTGAGCTGTCGCAGCGCACGATCAAGCACATGAAGGCGGACCTCTCGCGAGTGTTCGGCGATCTCATTCGTGAAGAGCTGTGCTCGAACAACCCGGTGACGAACTCGGTCATTCCGGCGAACGCCGCCATCGACACGCGCGAGCGCATCGTTCTCACCGACGAGGAATTCTCGGCGTTCATGTGCTGCCCGGAAGTTCCGGCGGAGCTCCACGTGATGGCGCTCGCGTCGCGAACGCTGGGGGGCATGCGCACCAGCGACTTGCACGCGTGGGATTGGTCGCACATCAACACGGATACGTGGGTCGATGCACATGTCCCACGCCCCAAGGTCGCAAACCGCGGCCGTCGTCAGCCCAGGCTCAACCTGCCAGCCATGTTGGTGCCCGTGCTGCAAAGCCACTGGGACAGCCAAGGCCGACCTCGAGCGGGCGCCGTGTTCCCCGCGGCTCGCGGCCCACGCGCTGGACGACACAAAAAGAGGATGTCGTACGCGAAAGAACTTCGGGCTGCGCTTTGGGCGGCCGGCGTCGTTCGTCCCCTCCCCGGCTTTCATGAGGCGAAATCCGAGGAGGCGCGCAAGGCTCTCTGCTTGATCCAGTCCGGCGACTCTCTCGAATACAAGCCGGTCGACTTCCACTCGTTCCGCCGAGCGTTCGCCACTTCGTTGGCCGCAGCAGGGGTCGCTACTCCGCTCGCGATGGCATTGGCCGACCATCGGGACGCATCAACGCACGCGCGTTACGTGAAGCTCGGTCAGAGCTCCTCACTGACGATCCCGGAACACGCTCTGCCGCAGGGTTTGAGCACGAGCCTGCTCAATCAATCTGGGTCCGCAGAGGAAAACAGGGATTCTGATGGCGCGCCCGGAAAGATTCGAACTTCCGACTTTCGGTTCCGTAGAGCGTTAGACGAGCACAAAACAGGCGATTTGGCGTGTTTCACTGTCCCGAGTGAGCAGGGAGAAAGGAGGGATATACAGGAACCTGCTCAATCGATTCCGCTCAATGATCCGGTAACGGATTTGCTCGCCGATGCCCTTCGCCGGGCCGCCGTGGCGGGCGCTTGGGACACGGTTGCCGAGCTAACGCGCGAGCTCCAAGCTCGTCGCCAGGCTTCCGCCAACGTCGTCAGCCTCGCCGAGATTCGGGCGAAAAAGGGGGGCGCGTGAACCTCTCTCGCTCCCCGATCCTGGTACTCGAGCTGAAGGAGCGCCGGCGCGCGCGGCCCGAGCCCGACGCAACCACCAAGGTTGATCGCTCTGTCGCTCACCTTGCCCGAGCAATGAGCGAGCCGGGTCTCACCCGAGCCCAGGCGCTGTTTGCCATCCTCTGGCAAGGCGCGGACACCCGCAAAGTTCGGAGGTGCCTGTGACCGAGCCCGCACAGAAACCTCACGCCTCGAAGCAGAACTACTCGACGCCGCAGGAATTCCTCAACGCTGTTGAAAGCCGTTTTGGACGCATCGGTTTTGACTTGGCCGCAGAGGATCATACCAGCGTTGCAGGCCCCACCGACTTCTTCACGAAGGAAGATGACGCACTCAAACAGAACTGGCTTGAGGTGTCTCGCAGTCGCGAGTTTTGTTGGCTGAATCCGCCGTTCGGCGACATCGGGGCCTTCGCAGAAAAGGCCGCAGCCGAATCGGCGCGCGGCGTGCGGATTCTCATGTTGGTACCGGCCTCCATCGGTTCCAATTGGTTCCGCGATCACGTGCTCGGTAAGGCGATGGTCCTCGGTCTCAACCCGCGCATGAGCTTCGACGGGGTGAATATGTACCCGAAGGACCTCATGCTTTGCGTGTACGCCAACGGGCTGCACGGCTTTGACCAGTGGCGGTGGAAGTGAGGGGCCTGGCTCTTACGCTCTTGGCATTTGCTTCGAGCTGCACCCACGAGCTCACGGCTGATGCGGTGATTCTCGTCGAATCCGGCGACGACCTCGAGCTAGCGGATGGGTCGCTGGAAAACTTCCGCCCACACGTGGGGGTGAGCGTCGCAGCCACGACCGACGCCAAGGTGTTTCACTCTTGGCGCACCGACGAGCGGTGGAGGGTCGTCACAACCAACGGCGGCGAGCACATCGACGGAAGCGTGCTCTGTCGGAAAGGGCAAACCGAGTTCGGAACTCTGGCGGTGACAGAGCGAGCCGAAAAGACGATCTGGGTTGGGCCCTGCGTCGTTCAGGACGAACATCGCCTGTTCATCCTAGCCCACGAGATTGGACACTTAGTCGGCGCCGAGGATTGCACCGACGGTGTGATGCGCGGTTCGGACCCGGAAACTCTCGACTTGAGCGAGGCAACCAAGGCTGAGCTCACAGCGCTCTACGGGGGCGCCAATGAATAACTTCCGTGACGGTGTGTGCCTGGGTTTCTGCCTGGGCGTCATGACCGTGGGGTTTGCGGTGCTGTTCACATGAAGAAGGCACCCGATTCCCGCGAAGACCAACTACGCCGGGTGACTGCTTCGTCTCTTGATCTGGCGGTCATCTGCGCCCATTGGGTGTCGCTTCCGCTCAGCGAAAGGGCGCCCGGCCGTCCCGCGGAGATGGGCACTGCGTTTCACTCGCTCGTCTCCGACGGCTGCCACGACGTCAAGCTCACGGACCATGAAGAATACTTGGTTCAGTGCCGGTTCGAGTGGTGGGTCGCAGAACACGGCCGCGCGGTGCTGGGCTCGACAGTGCGGCAGGAAGTTGCCTTCTGTTTGGCGCCAGATGGTGAGGCATCGGAGCTGGTGACCAACGGACATCGCGACTACGGCGACGCGCTTGGGGTGTGCGGGACCCTCGACCTGCTATTCGTCGACGAAAAGGTTGCGGACCTAAAAACGGGGCAGCACGCGCCGGCGCAAGACGCTTGGCAATTGCGCTTTGGCGCAATCGTCGCGGGCGTACACGCGGCCGAGTTTCATGCGGTCAACGAGCACGGTCAGGTGACCGTTGATCGGGTCGAATACTCCGCGGACGATCTCGCTGCCTCCAAAGCGCGACTGCGCGTCCTTCAGCGGGACATCCTCTCGGGTCGGACACCAGCCGTCCCCGGTGAACATTGCAACAAACTATACTGCCGTGCACGCAGCAAGTGCACAGCCTACAAGCAAGAAGGAGCGAACGAAGACGATGATGAATCTAGCGAGTATTAGGCGCGGCCCGCGCGAAACGCCCATATCCGTGGTGCTCTACGGACCGGAAGGCATTGGAAAGTCGACGTTCGGGGCTGGCGCGCCGAACCCGATCTTCTTGGGTACGGAAGACGGCACAGCGCAGCTCGATGTTGCGTCGTTCCCCTCCCCCTCCAAGTTCGCCGACGTGCTCGAGGCCGTCGCGAGTCTCGCAAACGAAGAGCACGAATTCAAAACGCTCGTGCTGGACACTCTGGACTGGTTGGAGCCGCTCATTCATGCGCACGTGTGCAAGACCAACGGCAAGAACTCAATCGAGGCCTTCGGCTACGGCAAAGGCTACGTGCTGGCGCTCGACGAGTGGCGGAAGCTGCTTGCCGCCGTCGGGGAGCTTCGGGCAAAGGGTATGAACGTCGTCATGCTCGCCCATAGCCGCGTCAAGGGCTACCACAACCCCGCAGGTGACGACTACGACCGTTACACCATGAAGCTGCATGAAAAAGCCGAGCAGCTCGTGAAGGAGTGGGCTGACGCGGTCTTGTTCGCCACGTACAAGGTGGTAACTCATGAGGACGAGCGCGGAAAGGTGAAGGCCTTTGGCGATGGCTCGCGCGTCGCCTATACCGAGCACCGCCCAGCATGGGACGCGAAGAACCGCTACGGACTGCCTTTCGAGATCCCGTTGGAGTGGTCCGAGTTCGAAGCCGCAGCTCGAGAGAAGTCTCCGAAGTCGGTTGAGGCCCTCAAAGAGCGCTTCACCAACCTCGTGGCGACGGCGTCCACGGACCTCGCATCGAAGGCGCAAAAGAACCTCGAAAAGGTGGGCAACGACGCCCGCAAGCTCACACAACTCATCAACTGGCTCACGGCCAAACTATCGGAGACCGCACAATGATCGAAAAGGGGACATACCTAGCAAAGGCCTGGAGTCAGGTTCAATTCGGCAAGAACGCGAACAACAAGCCATTCGTGCGAGTGAAGTTCGAGATCAAAGATCGCGGCAGCATCCTTTGGGATGGCTTCCTTACTGACGAAGCTGCCGAGAAGACACTGGAAGCGCTGGAGAACTGCGGCTGGAACGGCAAGAAGCTGGACAGCAAGCTCGAGGGCATGGGCTCGAAGCAGGTCGAGCTCGTCGTGGATCACGAGGAACACGACGGGAAAACCTACGCACGCGTGAAGTGGGTGAATCGACCAGGCGGAAACGTCAAGAACGAGTTCACTGGCGGGGATTTCGCACACCTTCAGAATCGTCTCGCCGGCGTGCTGGCGAAACGCGTGCAGAAGCGAGAAATGGAGCAGCCCGCGCGCGAGTCAGAACCCGAACCTGACTTCGACTCAGATCTCGACGAGCCTCACTTCTAACCCCAACTGAGCATTGACGAAGCCAACGGATCTCACAGTTCGTTGGCTTCGTGCTTTCCAATGACCTACTCGGATAACCTCACACCAACACAAGAGCGCGTGATCCGGATGCTTGTCTCGGCATGGGACGACGGCCAAAGCGTCACCTACCGAGAGATCGCGCAAGCATTCGGCTACCGCTCGGATGAAACTGTGATGACGCACCTCCGCGCGCTCGCGGCCAAAGGTTGGCTCACTCTGGACGCTTACAGGTATACGCTGAGCCACGCCGCTCGTGAGCGGTTCAGCGCGAAGTGGCAGCGCATTCGGGCTTTCCCCACGATTGGCTCGTAGAGGACCAGAAACACGAAAAGGCCGGAGGTTTCCCCTCCGGCCTTTTCATTGCGCGCTCGAGGCGATTCAGTGCGACAGCTTGATAATGGCAATTAGGCCGGCGGCGATGCTCGCCAGCAACACCGCACCAACGACCGTCACCACCCACTTGGCCATTTGGTACGCAACCCGCATCTCGGCGGGAGTCACGGGGCTTCGCGCCTGCTCGAGTTCGTCACGGCGACGCGCTTCTTCGAGCAGGCGTAACCGAGTGTCGATGTTCGACGTTGTCTTTTGCAACTCGTCGATCTTTTCCTCAACTCGTTCCCAGGGCTCCGCCATTTACGCTACCGTGTGAGTGAACGTGCTGATGGTTACCGGTTGCGAGACGGCAATCGACACGTTGTCGATCGTCATCTCCTGGACGCCGGCGTAGGCCCACACGGCGGTGCCGTCCGAGATGCCTGAGCCGGTGCCGGTGGGGCCACCAGAGCTTGCCGTCGTACCGGCCGTGGTGCAGACGTACACCCGCCCGCCAAGGTGCATTTGATGGTTGAGCTGCACCGCTGTCGACGCTGCCCAGGGCATCGAGACGAGCCCTTGCATGTGACACGTGCCGCTCTTTTTGATGCGGTAGTGGCGCGCCAAGCCGTTAGCTGACCCGGTGCCCGCCCAGGTGCCGTTCTTTGATACGACACCCGCTGTCGCGGCGGTCAGGTAGTCTGACGGCAAAGCCTGGGTCATGAGCGTGCCAGCGCCGTCCGCCGCCGCGCAGTTGGCGGGCTTTGCGGACGAAAAGAGAAGGATGTCAGGCGCGGTCCCGATGGTTGCCTCGAGCGCGTCGGCTGCGGCGTTGAGATATGCGGTGCTGTAGTCGGTCATGGTGTGTCCTTACGTGTGTGCGATGGCGAGACGCAGTGTGGCGTCGCCGGTTTCGGTGTTCGTGAGCGCGTATCGGCAGCGAATAAACGGCTTCTGTCCTGCGACTCCGCCCGAAGTCATGACCGCAATCATGCCGTCAGCGCCCACAATCGGAGGACCAAACGCAAGCGTCTGATCGGTAACTGGGGCATCTTGGGAATCCACTTCGGTGACAGTGGGCAATGGTGAAGAGACCACTTGGGCCCCAGTGCGAGCTACTTCACTTCGCAAGTTGAAGTAGACGAACCTGGAAGAGCTTGGGTCTTTGGGACCAACGATTGGCTTGACTACTTTCACGCTGCCTCCCAAACGAGTGATGGGGCCTCAAACGTTGCCTCAAGCGAGATGTGCTCGAATGCGGCCTCAAACATTGGGTCGACTGGCGGCACCTCGGAAGGACCGATAGTGCTAACCGTGCTCAGTCCCACCGAAGCCACTATCGCCGCGGAGCTGCCTATAAACGCGCCGCCCGCCACGAGTGGCGAGACATGGACGCCGGCGGCCGCCATGAGCGCCACGGATGCTTGAGCGGTGGTCGACGCGGCGAGTCCCGATGTTGCATCCGCCACAGCGGAGAGCGCAGCTGCTGCCGCCGTTGAGAGCGTAACGACTGACGCAGCGTCTACCGATCGCCCACTGAGCGAAGTTGCGGTTGCCGCCGTTGCGAGACTGACCGCGCTTGTGCCTGCTGCAGTAACGCCGTTGTTCACTGAGGCCGCGGCTTGGACGCCGACGCTCTGTTGTGCGGCGACGCCGTGAGACGCTGAGGTTTGGGCAGCAGTCGCAAGCTGAAGCGAGGAGGCAATGGCACCAGTTCGGACGACGGTCGAGAATGCGTCCGCCGTGGTCGAGAGCCCAACCGTTGACGCGCCCGAGGCGGTTGCGCCTGCACTCGAACTGGCAACGGTCGTATCGGTGAGCGCACTCGTGCCGGCCGCCGTTACTCCCGCCGATGTGGCAAGAGAGGTCCCAATGGTAACTGATGAGGCGCCGTCAGCGGTACGCACCTGGCTCGCTTGCGCGACCACCGAGGTGGATAGCTGCGCGCCGCCGGTTGCGTTCGCAACGAGTTCCGCAGTAGCGTTTGCGGCCGTTGCAAGTGACTCGATCGAGGTCCCTTGTGCGGTGACTCCAGCGGTCGAAGCGGCCGCGGTTGAAAGACTCACCGCCGTTGCTGCAGTCGCAGTGGGCGCCGACGAAGCCGCAGCTGAGGATGTAAAGCCCACTGCGCTGGTTGCTGTGACACCGTGACCAGCGGATACTGCCGCCGTTGAGGTGAGCGTTAGCGCTGAGACACCTATTGCGGAGAGCGCAACTGTTGCCGCACTCGCTGCGACAACTGAAACGGCACTGACAACATTGGCCGCGAGCGGTACTGGACCGCTCGGAATCGGCTCGTCCGTGCTGTAGAGCGCGGTTCCGGTGAGACTGAGCGCTAGTGAGCCGTACGTTCCGCCGTTCCAGTTGGTCCCAGCCACAGATGGCGTGGCACCGTCAGCAACCGAGAGCACGTGGCCCGTCGTAATGACTGGGGTCGGACTGTTGTTTTCGGCGATCGCTTCCGCGCCGGTGAGCAGTGTTGTGTGGCCACGGTTTGAACGAAGGTAGGCGTCGACCGCCAGGCCATCGTTGGCCCCCGTTTGAAAAAACTCAATGTGATCAACGTTTGCTGCGCCGGCGCTGAGCGTGAAGCTCGTAACGAGTGTCCAGCTACCTGCCCCGACCGCGCGGACCTCGAGCGAAATGGCTGTGCCGTTCTTTAGGAAACGATAGGCGTACCAGCCCGTGGGCGAACCGCTGGCGACCACGACCGCACCGGTTTCGTCCGAATAGAATTCGAGCGTATCGAGCGAGTTGTCTGTGTAAAGCTGGAACGCGTAGTATCGACCGGGAATGCCGATTTCCCAATTGTACTGCCACCGTGGCCCGCTCGTGTATGCAGTCGCTCCTGCCTTGATGTAGCCAGTCTGATGATAGTTCGTGTAGGCAAGGCTGCCAGCAACGCCCAACGCGGAGTTGTTCGAACGAATGCTACCTGACACCGCGAACCTCCTGGGCGATATCTCCGACTTCGACTAACCAAGCTTTCAGTTCGTCTCGCCGCTCAGCGAATGGGCGCTCGTCGCGCTGATCGTCCGCTGCATCGCCAGCATTGCGCCGGCCGTATACAGTGCGGCCCAGCAGGATTCGGCCTCCCCAAACGCACTGCTGCCCCTCCACTTCAATGATACGATGCAGGCGCCCGCCGGAGTTGTAGCTATTGAGTCGCGCTTGCCATTGTGCTTGTGAGAGCGTCTCACCCAAGGCCGGGAACGCGATCCCGGGACGCGTTGGCAGAACCCATGGGCGACCACAACCGCACGGACAGTCGATCAGGCAAACCACCGAGCGCGGTATGCTTGGATTCGGTGGGCCGATTTCGGCCATCCGTGGGTTGAGGAGCCAGATCCGCATGGTGCTTACTGCTTCAGGGCTTCGCGCTCGATGTATGCTTGGGCCTTGACGCGCTTGATGGCCTCGCTCGCCGACTGCTCGATGAACTTCTGCAGCGCGCACAAAACGAACTCTTTGCCCTTCTCCTTTTTGACACGGTCGAGGACGGCAAAAGCTTCGTTGTCACGCAAGACGGTTTCGAGCTGTTCGATCACGTATTCACGACCCGGCGCGCAATCGACCACCGTGGGCACCGCGGCGTCTTGTAGGCCTTGGCATCCGCACGCAAAGAGAACAAGCAGCGCGGCCGTAGGGGGCACGTTCGAGGTCGGCTTAGCATCACTCCGGGCGTTGCGTAAGTCCGCGCCAAATCGCGCGGCCAGCTGCGTGATGCTCAACCCCTTTGGCAAGGCCGCCAGGAGTGTCAGAAGCGTGTAGAGTGCGCCTACTACCTGAAGAAGAATTTCGAGTGTTGAGTTTCCGGGACTTGTTTCGTTCATTGTCTCACCCTTTCCAAAAAACTGCCGTCCACATGACGCCGGCCGAAGAAGAAAGCTCCGGCGCGGGGACGGCTAAAGATTTGCTGAGCAGGCTCCACCCGGCCCGGGCGTGTCGCCTGCCGCGGTCGCGCCTGCAGCACCGCGCACCATGGTGCTCTTCCCTCGAATACGAGTGGAGATGAGTCCGCCGTCCGCGCCGCCACCAGTGAGCACCGCGTGTACCGCAACAGGCCGGTATCTCCCGCCGCCATCGCCACCTTTGGCGGTGATGGCGTTGGTTACCGTGGATCCGATCCTGCGGTTACACTCAAGGTCGACCACGCCGCCTGCCCCGCCACCAGAGCCACCGCAGTCGGTTGGTCCCGCAGACAGCGTTGTGCCGTTGTCCCCGTCCGCCTTGATGCACCCAGCGGCCGTTGTCCCATCGGTGATGATCACGTCAGCCCGGATCTTGAGGTAACCTCCCGAGCGCCCACCATTGACTTGTGAGTTAGAGCTGCCGGCCATGCCGACGTACATCACGGCGCCCATTGCCTCGAGTCGACGCAGACGCCTAGTGTAAGTTGGTGCTGCAACTGCGTTGGTCGACTGATACGTGCCCGCTCGACCACCGGTTCCGGTAATCACGAGCGCTTCCGTCGTCGGGATTACGCCACCGCCAGTGCCTCCGCCCGTTGCCGTTGCTGGCATGCCCGCAGGCAACGGTCCATCGGTTGGTCCAGGCTCGCATGTGATCGCGCCCGCGCTTGCGTTGCGTAAGTCGAGTACCCTACAGCGCAGCGGGCAGCCGTTGAGATACAGCTTGCCCGTGTGACCTGGCGCAAAAGAGATCGTGTGCCACTCGGCGTCGTCGCCGTGTTGCAACGTAACGTTGCCAGAACTGATCGTCAGGTTGCCGGCACTGCCATCGCTGTAGATCTTGACCGGGTCCTTCCAGGCGATCTTGCTGGTCGCAGCGTCGTAGGTGAGTGAAAGCCCATCAGTAGGCGTGCCGATATCGTCGGCGAAGGCAATGCCGTGGAGCTTCGCCAACACTGCAAAACCGAGGGTCCCGGAGAGGTCGCCGCCAACGCTGGTGTCGGTCTGATTCTTGATGATGCGTTCGCCCCATCCAAACTCCAGGTCGAACTCGTAAGTCTCACCTACAAACGGGGGACACAGGCCGCTCGTGGACTCGACGTAAACGCCGCTCGTGGTCGTGAGATCTGGATCCACCGTGCTGGTGCCAGGAATCACACCGCCGTTGATGGTGCAACGAATGCCGAGACCGATTCCAAAACCGTCGACCTGAGCAGGGAGCTCGAAGGTTGCGATGTATCCCTGCCCCTGAGGCGCTAGGGTTGGGAACACGACGGTGCTGCGGTTCCGCCCGAAGAACTCCCACTGCACCGAGTGCACGTCCGTTCGGTCGTGGATCTCGAGTGTGATCGTGTCCTCGTAGTCGCCCTCGTGGTGAGCGCCCGGCGAACCGCCGTTAATTTTGAACAGTGGTGAAGGCATCTTAGCTCAACCTGTACTTGGATTCCCAATGTGAGATCAGCTTCGTCAGCTCGGCGTCCGTTGCTCCGTGACCCTTGTAACCAACGAAGCCGCCCCACGCCATATTTTTGGAAGTGAATTGCGGAGCGTTGTACGGTGTTTCACCAAGCGCAAATCGGATAAAACTACCGGCCACGTTGCTGGTAACTGTGTAAGGCGTTAGGGTCGTTGTTCCTGAGCTGGTCTTGACCTTCCCCACAACCTCGTAGTTCGAGCCGGTGGGGCGGATCGCCAACGCAAGAATCGCCCGCTGGCTGTGGGGGAACGCGCCGTGATTATGAGCAGAAACCACTGACGTCCCATTGGACGTGATTCGCAGCAGTGCATTGCCAGAACTGAACAGGTGATAGATGACGTTCGAGTTGCTGATGCCCGCGAAGGACCACAGAATTCCAGCTGCGTTGGGCACAATGCACGGGCCCGCAATCGTGACCGCGAACTTCGGACTGCTCGCGCCCGGTGCTAGCTCGTCACAACGCAGCCCTACGCGGTAGTTGGTGCCAGCGCCGCCGAAATTGACGGTCGGCATGTCGTCGAGCCCCCAGGAGCTCGACACCTTCGTTAGCGTGGTGCCGGCTTCGGAATCCGGGGACCACTCAAACCCGAGCCGGGTGAAGAACTCGTTCTGTGGCAAGGCTTGGTCTGCAGCAAACCACAGCGTGCTGGGCTCAACGTCGAGTAGCGAGTTGAATCCCTCGGATGGATCGTATTCAACGGGCGCTGCTACTTCTTCCCAATCCCAAGAGCCGTAGCCGGGCGCGAGCGCGTCGAGGATTTCCCCCAAGCGTACGTTCATCAGAAACGCAAACTCGTCGCTCTTGAGCTCGCGCCGCGTGGCCTGCACCGTGATGAGCGAGCGACCAGACGTCCAAGGTTCTGTCCCTGTATCCGGCGGAGGCGTCTCCAAATCGGAGCCACGACGGTATTGCACGTCGACTAGATGATTCCCCAGCACCAACTTGCAGGCGTCCCATATCGAGCTTGGGTTGGGGCCGTGAAGGTTCACCCTGTGCTTCCACGCGCAAAGCGCCTGAATGTATTCGACAGAATCGCCCTCGCGGACTTGGATCCTGAATCGCTCAGCCCAGTTTCCAAGCAGCGCATAAGCCGTGCGCGGCGAAAGGTTCGCCTCGTAGCGCTGTTGCGCCTTCCACGCCATCGCAAGCACGCGGGCGGTTGCTAGTGTCTCACAGTCTGCGAGCGATCCAGGGACACTTTGGATAGCCGAGGGCAGCGCGGAGCGCAGCGCTTCGTGATAGATTCTCGCTACGGGCTTGGACCCGCCGAGTCGCACCGGAAAGCCGTGGTATCCTCCCAGCATTACTCCACGCCCACGGTGATGGTTACGCCCGCCGCCGTGTCCACAAGCGTCGAGCTCATGTTCCAGACCCAGAGCTCGATGGTGTAGGCGCTCGTAACGACGGGCTGAACGATCAGCGGCGTCGTTCCGTGTGCTTGGATTGCGCACGTCTTCAGGTTGACCGCACCGATCTGGCCAAACCGGTCGGTGTACGTTTGATTCCACGTTAGGCGGTAGTTACCGGTCCCGATTCGCGTCAGCGTCGGCGCGTTGGTGAGCCCAATCCCATGCTGCCCGCGGTAGGCGCCAATCGCGGGGGAGGCCCCAAGGGTCGCGTGCAGTCGTGCGAACTCCGACGTGCGCGACATGCCGGAGACTGTGGAGCAGTTCCCGTTGTACTGCTTCACGTCGACGTCGGTCTCTGGATTGACGACGGGCTGATCGGCGTAGTTTCTCTTCGTCACACCGCCGCCCAAGTCCTCGAGCGAGACGGGCGCGACCCAAATTGGAGGAGTGCTAGTGTTGGCCATCAGGTTGACGGGTAAACGGCGAAGTGTCTGAGCCGAAGGACGTTGGGAGCGGTGGTAATCGAGCCCGGAACAGTGGGCTTACTTTGAGATCGATAAAGGTAGTCGACGTCAATCACGTCCCGGAACGCGCGCTGAAAAGCGTTCGTCTGCCGAGAGCTCAGCTCGAAAGGAAAGCTCTCGTAACCGTAAGGCCTACGGAAACCCCGTGTGGGGTTGTGGTTGAGTATGCTCGCCGAGGTCGTATTTTCCCCGGGACCCAATCCGTTCATTTGCGCCAACCAGGCAGCGCGATGCGCATCGGAATCGAAAGCCGCGGGACTTAAGAAGTCGCCCGCAGCGACGCCTGATGACTCGATAACGAGCGGGGCGTCCAGCGAGACAGTCCACGTCGCTCCGTCATCGTCGGCGACAACGACGGTCGACGTCACCCAACGCTGCTTCGTTGGACTCCACCACATGATCTGCGCCCCTGGGTAGGGCGCGTTCCCATTGGTCTCCGACTTCAAGATTGTGATCTCGGTTGTCGAACCAACCGAGTAGACCGTAACGCGGCCATCCACCGAAGCGACGGGCCACGGCAAGGTGTTTCGCCAACCATTGCCGGCCAATCCCAGCGCGAGTGTAACATCGACATCCTCATCGACTGCGCTCTGTACTTCGAACTCGGCGAAGCCGGGCATCTCACCGAACACCGCGGCCGTAGCCAGCGTCACGGTGTCGTCGGGGACTGCACGCGAAAAGTCACTGCTCGATTCGTCGAGCGCCTTCACCAAGGCGACTTTGCAAGAACTGGGACCACCGATCGCTGGGTAAGCAAAGGCGGCTTGAATCGAAGCGTCGGCTGCCATGGCAACCTCGACGGCGTGACCCCAGTTGCCACCACCGGCGCGCGTCTGGCGTCGGATCCCGATCCGAGTGCGTTTCTGTTCCTCGCTCTCTTCGTCGGTACCGCCGCGGAGCCCTGGCGCCGCTACAGTCGCTTTTGCCGCGACGTTGAACGGGGGCGTCGTCCACACCACCTCAGTTCCGGCGGCGACGTTAGCCGACTTGCCGGGTTCCCTGCTTCGAACGCGAACACGGCCGCCGTTTTCTATCCCCGCCTGTGTACCGGAGACCTGCACGAACAGACCGTTCTCTAGCTTTCCCTCGAGGCCATCCGCAAACACGCGCCCGCCGGTACCGAAAACCGTGACGGTGACGTAGCCCACGCTGCGCGACGGCGGAATTGGGGGGAGGCCCGCGTCTGCTAGCCGCTGTTCGAGATCCGCGCCGGTGGCCGTCTGCTCTGAACTCGCGTCCGCCTTGATCGCGATGTTGTAGAACACCGGCTGTAGCATCGTCTCGATGGCAGTGAAGCGAATGTCCACTTCGGTGCCTTCGAAGGTTTCGACCGTGTCAAAACCGTTCTGCTGCAGCAAGGTCCGATAGTCATCGAGCGCCTGTCGCTTGAGCTCTCCCTGTGCTGGGACCCAGAGCTCTCCTGGTTTCGGTACCGCCATCAGCTGATAACCTCTCGCACTTGAGTTCCACCCAACGTGTTGTCCAGATAGTCCACGACTATCCGTGACGCCGTGCCGGACACCTCGACGGTGACGGCAACAAGCCGGATGAGTTTTCGATTGATGTATCCGCGCAGCGCGACCCGAATCGCTGACTCGATTTGCCGCTGGTACGCCGCGGCAATCACAGGCGGGTAGTTCACACCAATCTCGGGCAGCACAATCGAGCTCCCGAGCTTCGAGCCCAACACGATCGCAACGCCCTGTTGGGTCGCGGTGGTGCGGTTGTTCGGTGAAAGATCGCCGTTGCGCGTGAGGGCACGGATTGGATTTGGATCCTGGTCCGCGAGCGGCGTCTCATAGGGGACGCCGTAGTTCCAGACACCCATTCCGAAGGGAGCAATCCCGTAGCCTCTTGCCATTATTCGCTGAACGTCTTCCCGCAGCCCACCGGCTGTGTCGCACCGGTCAGAGCCGCAACGATGGTTGCCTGCAGCCCGGCTCCGCCGTCTTGGGGCACCGGTACCGCGTTGGTGATCGCGTCGACGATGGCCTGAATTCGCGCCTCAACGAGCTCGGCAATCGCCAAGGCCTTGGCCCCACTAGGATCGCCCACCGTGAACTTGCTCGCGTTCGTGACTTGAACCTCGCCGCTTTCGCGCACGTAGATTCGAATAAGAGCAGGTCCGCTCGAGAAGAGCACCGAGTCACCGGGCTGCAAGGTTGCCAGTACCGCGGCGTTGCGTACGTCGCGCATGGCGACGACTTGCACGCTCGCCGGCGTCTCAGCGATAAGCGCTTGGCACGCGCTCGCGTCCGCGGGGAACGGGCGCGACCCCACACCGAGCGTCCCGAACACCGGTACTTGGTCGAAGACTTGGAATTCCTCGTCGTCGGAGTTGCCGGTTTGCACGGTCATCGCGCCTTCGGCAACTTCGCTGGCTCCGACGTCAACAATCGAGATCATAGTTTCACCGTCTGCGGTCGAACAAGGGTGAGACGCGTCGTCTCTTGGTCCCCAGAAAGCGAGAAGGATCGCTCGGCAAGGTAGAGGTTTTCGATCAGGCCCGCCGCCTCGTCGATGTAGTCAACGATGGTGTCGGTCGCGAACGTCGCGCCGTTTTGAGCGTGGTCTGGCACCGTGCACCGAACAACCAACGTGTTTCGGAAGAACTCAACAAACTCCCGGTTCAGTCGGTTCTCCAATTCGAACCCGTCGTTCGTGTGGTGGTCGAGAATGAATAACGGATTGTAGACCCGCTGCGTTCCGCCCTGGAGCAAGCCGGGAGTCGGCGAACCCTTCGCGTTGTATTTGGCGTAGATCGCTCGGCCGCCAAGGATTGCGGCGATCTCGGCATTGGCGCGAATCTGTTCCTCGAGCGCCGCTTGGGCCTTGGCGCCCACGAGGCGCTCTCTTGGGTCACCGCTGCGAGAGAACCCCTGCACGTACGTCGGCACGCCCTGGTAGCCACGCGAAACAGTGCGCGAGAGCAAGTTGTTGCCCTGCGGATTTTCCAAGAACCGCTTCAGGTGGAAGGTAGGCTCCTGGTTGTACTCGGGCTTCGCGAGTGCCAGCTTTGAACCGGATACGCCCGGCTGAACGTAGTATCCGTACTTCGCAGCCAGTCGATTCACGAGGCTCCAAGCCTTGTCACCGGCATTTATCTTCTCGCGTGAAACCTTCTTGGTCGGCTTCGCGGCAGTGACCGAGGGCGCCGCAGAGCACTGAGCTTGGCGCAGCTCGTTATTGTCGCTCAGTACCTCGGTGAAACCAAAGGGAGCAACCTGGCGTTTGAGCGCTTCAAGCAGCGCCGTGTTGTACGGGATTGGGTTTCCTGGATCGAGTGTGCCGTCGAGGCGATAGGTATGGTCGAGCCCTCGGATTTGGATCGTGTCGTCTTCTTCGATCTCTTGGTCGAGAATGACTCCGGAGAGGACCAGGTCCTCGTCCTGGTAGATGTTCACCGGCGTGAGAGGGTTGGTCAGCTCGCGCAGCCCTACCGTGTCCCGAACGTCCGCCAGGTGAAACGTGAAGCGGTGCGGCGGCAGGAAGAACGACGCGTCAATGTCGTACGAGAGGAACCGCGTCAAGCGCCGCCCCTGCTCGGGAAATTCCAACGCGATCATGCCGGCACTTCGTAGAACACCGTCGAGCCCGCCTTTGCCATGGTTTCCCCGACCAAGTTGGGGTTGCGGTCGAGCAATTCGTCCTGGGGGATGCCAAGATCGGCAGCGAGCATTGGAAGCGCGGTGTCGACCAAGATGGCGCGTGCGCGGATTTTCTTCCGTGAGCCCGTAACCGCACTCGTCATGTCGCGCGCGGAACGCGCCAGGCGCTTTGCCGACGCAATCACTGGCCAGTTTCTAATGTCTCCCAACGTCTCGATTTCGGTGCGCGTGGAGTCGATCTTGTTCGCGAAGCGGTCCATAGTGGCCGCCACCTTGTTGATCTTTTGGTTCGCCTTCGAAGCGAACACGTAGGGGGCGTTCAGGATGTCCAACGGCGACTCTTCACCGGCAAGGTTCAACTGACCAGGGAAGATGGCAGCGTATTGGCGCTCGTATTCCTCCGCAGCGACCTTCGCAGCGTTGATGGTGAGCGGCGTCGGTTCGCTTTCCGCGTCGAGCTCGGTGTCCTTGACGAAAGAGATTTGTACCGGCACGCCGCCACGGTTCTGCGACGTAATGGTGTAACCAATCTGCACGCAGTAGGCGTCGCGCGCGCCGTGCACTGGGTCCACGAGCTCGCCCGGAGTTTCCTCGTCGAACAGCTCGAGCAGCCGCGGAAAGATATCCGTGAACGCATTCGCCCAACGCTGGTTGAACATGTTCTGAAACAACGGGATCGTGTAGGTGATCGCGTCGCTGTCTGAGCCCATGTTGCGAATGAGTTGCCCGCTCAAGTAGCTAACCGAGTGACGGGTGAGACGCTTAACCTTCTCGTAGCTGATCTCACTGCACGGCAGTTCCAAACCCTTCCAGCTTAGGGTGAACAGCGTTTTCAGGACGTCGACGCCCCCTTGACGAGTCGAGCTCGTTCCAGGGCCGCCGATCGGTCCAATTGCTACGGGGGGAATCATTTGAATGTGCGGTTCGGCTGAAAGCCATCACGGGCGGCGCGCGCGGCCGAGCGGAGATCCTCCGCCGACTTGCGATGAGCTTCTGCCGCTTCTTTGAGGAGGGGAGCGATTTCGACCAGCTTTGCGAGAGCGTCAACACTGTCACCGTTCGCCGACGTCTCGGTGGCTTCAAGCGGTAGGCCACCAGCACGGCGGGTGTCCCGAAGGCGCATCGCGTCGTGCTCTAGGTTACCCGTGAAGGCGTCTGGAATTTCCTTCGGCGGGTTGTTGCTGCGCATTTCCGGGACAAGGTCCTGGATGCTCAACGGTCGCGCCGCTTCAATCAGTCGGTCTGCAACCTCGGTGTCGCCGTAGTTCTCGCGAATCTGCTTCTCGATAACCGGGTCGACAGGTTGCTCGTCATACTTGAGCGAAGCCGGATCGATGCCCATGCTCCACGCTTCCTCATCAGATAGTCGCTGCTTTTGGATGCGGTGCGGACGAAAGGCTTTGCTTGCCTCCTCGGCGCCATCAATGCCGCGAACAATCTTTTCCCTGTCAACCTCGTCTAGAGGATCCATCCCAAGCAGTGACTGAGTTTGATCGATGACAGAACCACCAACGTACGCCTTCACGAAGCGCTTGGTTTCTGGACTGTACATTTCCGGCACGCTGTTTTGGATCTCGTCCTTTACCGTCGCGAGCTTCTTTCGAGTCTGAGGAGTGTCCCCTTCCTCCTGAAGGTAGCGTCGAGCAAAGTCACCGAGCTTGACGTCCGACTCGGTCTCCGTGTTTCGGCGACCTTCGTCCGCCGCCTTATTTGCAAAAGCTAGCGCCAACCCGAAAGCCGCAAGCGCGATTGCGAGCGGTCCCAGGGCTGCGCTGACGCTCCCCATTGACGTAGATGCGGTGACCACATTGCTCACGAGTCCGCCTACGGCATTGCTTATTGCGTTGATGGCGACCGCCTTGACGATTCCAGCAGACACCAAAGACAGCGCTGCCTGTACCGGGTTTTCGGCTGCCCATTGAGCAAAGCTCGCGCCAAGCATCCCCAATTTAGCCAAGGCATCAATTATGGCCGGCGCTGCCTGGACGAACTTGTCCGTCAGATCCACAACGGTGGGAATCAATTCTCGAAACTCTGGAATTGCCTCCTGAAGGACGGGTAGTAGCTTCTTGCCGAATTCGGTTCGAAGGTCCTCGACGAGCCGGTCTAATCCGTCACCTGTCGCGCCTTGCGCTCGTGCGTAGTCAGTATCGAGCATTCCGTTCGCGGCGCGGGTGTCAACGCGACGGGTTATCTCTGCGCGAACCGCTGTCATGGCGGCCGTTCGCTTTTCCTTGTCCGTGCCCTTGGTCGCTTGAACCGTGTCGTTGTAGACGCTGTTCAAGGACGCGATGGCGCGCATGCCGCGAATGTCGAGGATCTTGAGCAGCTTGCCCGTGTTGCCGCCAACCGAATCGATCAGCTGGGGGGCGAGCTCCTCCAAATCCTTGACGCCGCTACGTTGATCGCCGGCCTTGTTGTAGATGCTGAAGCGCTGTCCGAACTTGCCTTTCTCGAGGTCAGCGTTTTTCACCTGCAACTGGTTGAAGAAGTTTTCCACCGAGGTCGCGGCCTCCTCCGAACCTGGCGTGCTCTGGCGCGCGATCTGAGCAAGGCCACCAAGCTGTGAAAGGCCGCGTGTGCCGGACCAGCCAAAGTTGCGCGCCGCTGCTCCGATGCGCGGAAACTGTTCGGCCATGTCCTTCAGTTCGAAGGCGCCTTCTTTCCCTTGTTGTACCAAGCCAGCAAAGGCTTGCTTCATGTCCTCGACGGACTTGATGTCAAACTTCGCCGAAAGGTCTGCCGCAGCGTCAGCGATGTCCCCGATCTCCGAGTCGGTGGCGCGCGCAATCTTCGCGAAGTTCTCCCAGTTGCGCATCGCGGTGTCGATGTCACCGGTCTTGCTGACGAATTGGGCGACACCACCGATCGCCTCGCTTTGGGAGAAACCAGTCTCACGGGCGATCGCACTCGAGCGAGACATGAGCTGGTCTTTGGTGACCGCTCCGTCCGTCGAGTTTACGAGTGCAATCGCCTTCTTTTCGGCGTCAATGCCCGCGCGCACGCTATCGTAGATCCCAGCGGAGCCGCCAAGAGCGAGCCCCCCAGCGATCACGCCGGCCGCCATTCGCCCTGCTCCTGCGGCAAGTCCAAACGGAGCGTTCAGCCCGTGACGAACGATACCCGTTGCACGGCGAGACACAGCCGTGCGCTCGCGGGCTTCAGCGCGCGCCGCGGCCTTCGCCTCTTGTGCGATCCGCTTTTCGCCAGCCAAACGCTCGCGCTCAACTTCGCGTGCAGCCTTCTTGCCCTCTCGCTCCGCTTCCCGGGCGACTTTGCGTTCTATCGCAAGGCGCGTTCGGTCTTCTTTCGAAACGCGTTGCAGGCTCGACCGCTCCTCTCGGACAGCCTGTTGCTGAGCGAACTTTTCGCGAGACAGAGCTAGCTTGTTGTCCACGCGCAAGCGGTCGCGTTCTTCAAACGTGAGCTGTTGCTGAGCAGCCTTTTCGCGCAGCAACGTGAGCTTACTGTCAAGCTTGACCTGCTCGCGTTCCCGAAACTGCTCGAGGCGCCGAACGCCAGACTCTTCGTCACCGTCGGGAGTGCCGCGACGTCGCTGCGTCGCGCGCTCCTGGGCCGCCTTCAGCTTGTCGGAAAAGCCACCGATGGCGGCCTCCACAGATTCGGCGTTGGCGACCGTGAAGTCGACGGTGATGGTTTTCGTGGACATGCGTTAGTGCTTGTTCAACTGGCTCAGCAATTCGTTCGTGCGGGCCCGTTGGTCAGCGTCGACGTCTAGGTCTTGGCGTGGGAACTCGTTGCGTGAAGCTTGCAGGTGCAGACTTTCGCCCGCGCTCTGCGGCGTCTCGGATAGCTCCGACGCAAGCTCGGTAGATGACGTAGTGGACAATCCCGAGATCGCCGCTTTCAACCCCGAAATATCGCGCCAGTCCGAGGGCTGGGAAGAACGCAAAAGTTGGATCTCCATTGCCATCATGTGCATGAGTCTCGCCAACCGATGCGACGGCAACTGCGCTAAAAAACTAGCGTCCGCCTCCCGCTGCATCGCCTGGATCCAAACGTCGAGATCCTCTCGCGTTCGGATCGCACCGTCGTCGGGAATCGCAAACTCGGTCTTCACCAAGAGGTACTGCTCGAAGAGCATGATCACTTGGTCGTCGGTCAACGAAAGCACCTCGTCGACGCTCTGGAAGATGCGGCGGTAAAACGTCTTCCCGTTGCTCACCTTCGTGAGCTCGGTTTCGACGCATGCCACCTCAAGCAAGTGCGCAATGAGCTGGCTCTGATATGTCTCCTCCGTCGGATCGACCTTCAGCTCTCGGAAGTGCTTTGACGCATCGACCTTGGCTTGCTGAATGTCGCGCATGGGGAGAACGAGGAACCGGATCGGAATGATCTCGTTTCCCCATCGCGTCGGAAGCACCTTTGAAGGGAGCCCACCGGAGATGAGAGCGGCGAATACCGAGCTCGTCTCTACCTTTTCAGGCTTGGGTGCCGCGTCCATCTTGGCCACGGCGCGTTTCAGTTTCCCGTTCATTCGAGTGCGTTGCTCTGACCGATGAACGTGAAATCCACCTTGGTCGTATCGTTGATGGATCCGGCGACTTTGGCGTTCTGGAAGTAGCCTTCGCCAATATACGTCTGCGCACCGATCGGAAACTGGGCCTCGTGAATCCCACCGCTCTGCGAAGCCGCGGAGACGAAATCGAAGTCAGCCTGCCCGCCGAGCGGCACGTAACACGAACCCGTGATGGTCGTGGCACCCGCGCCGACGGAGAACCCGCTGAAGCCTTGCTCGATATCGTCGACTCGGATCTTGCCTGACTCGTTCGAAAGCTCGACGTTCTGCAGGCGGCCAATCTTGGCCCCGTCGATGAACAAGAAGAGCTTGGTTGTCTGCTCTAATGGTCTGTCTGCCATTGTTGTAGTCCCTTCTGATTAACCGCGTCTTAGGCCGCGGACGTTTCGTTGATCTCGACGCCGAACTGAGAAGCCAGGTTCACGATGTCGAGGTTCATCGTGCATTCGATGCGCGACGCGTTCTGATCGCTGATGGTTACGTTCACGCTCTCCTTGGCGAGGTCGACGTCCTTCAGGCAGCCCGCGCACTGGTTCAGGAGGCTGTAGACCGTCGGCGCAAACTGCGACTCGGTGAGCACCTTCGCATCCACACGCTGCGTGAAGTCCACAGAACCGTCGTCGTTGCGCTTGTCAGGGCGAAGGAAGAAGCCGCCGTAGGTAACAGCGATCTTCGTTACCAGTCGATCCGCGATGTGATGCACTGCACTGATGCGGTGCACGTCGGCCGCGCGCTGGTCGTCGACTGTACCGCTTGCATCCTTGCTGCGGGTGGTGACGAACTTCACGAGGTAGGCCCCAACGTCATCCGTTGCGATCGGCGAGACACCGTCCAGCAGCGCCGCATTCAGATCATCGGTGTCGGGGCGGTCGGCACCATTGAACACGGGGAGCAGCTCGGGAGAGCGAGCTCCGATCATGTTCGCCATGTTGAACTTCTCTGCGCCTTCGCGACGCTGACGCGTTGCCGTGGCCCAACCGACGAGCTCAGCTGTGTCGTGCTCGCTGTTCGCTTGCGCCACAATGCTGAGCAGCTCGCTGTTCGGCGTGAGAGCGAGGGTCTGAGCCGACGAAAGCGATCCGGTGTATCCCAGAATGCTCACGCAGCGCTTGCCTACACCCGCGGTGTTTTTGAACGAGATGTGCGCGTAGACCGCGGCGATAATGGCCGCCGACGTCGCGCACGGTGCAACGTAGTAGATCCCGTATTGTTCGAGGATGACCAATGCGGCCGTGAGGGCAACGGCCTCCGTGGTTGCGCCGTCGACACCGGGGGTGCCCGTGCCCATACCAAGGGCAGCACCCGCAGTGGCCGTCGTTACACCAGAGCCGCTCGAGGCGCTCGCGCGGTACCGAACGACGCCAAGCGTCGCGGTACCCGTCGAAAGCCCCGTGTGCTTATGCGTGAACGTCACGACGCCGGCCGCGTTGCTTGCGATGACCGGTAAGTGGGAACGGCCGTTGACCGCCTCCACGAGCTTACCCGCGATGACCGTCGGGGTGTCGCCCTTGGCAATACCAACGGTGACGAGCTCACCCGCAAGCGTGCATTCGATGGTTCCGCTTCCCGTTGCCGTGCCGGTGATCGTGATCGTGCCAGTCGCAGCGGTTCCGGCGCCGTCCGCATAGGGCAAAGCCCACACGACGCCACCCTTGTGGATCCGGAAGTGCTTTCGAAGCGAACGGTGCAAGTCCGAGCCTTTGCCGAAGAACTTGGCAGCGTCCGACTCGCCCTTGACGCGAGTCATCGTGAGCGGAGCCACGGAGCCGGAAGTCAGCTTCTTGCCGACGTACACAGCTGCGCGCGAAGGGGCGGGGGCCGAGGATTGACCAGCCGCCCAGTTAATTTGCAACCCGATTCCGGGGACAACCCGATCCTGCGGGAATCCGTCTAGAGCTAGTGCCATTTATGCGCTCTCCTGTTTGGAGGTGGTGGTTACTTGATCTCCGGCGCTTCCAATGCGGGCGCCGTTTTGGTTTTGGTGAGACGATTGGAAGACTTGAGCTCGACGCCCACTGTGTCCGCCGTCGCCTTGTCGGCGGGAGGCGCTTCGGGCTTGGCATCGCCATTGCTTGCAGCATCGCGTTTGGACTCGTCGGAAGCAGGCAGCTCGACTCCTGCTGCGTCGGCAGTCGCCTCGTCTGCGGGGAGCAGCTCGCCGCGCTGAAGCAATTTCAGGACTCTTTGCCCTGGGCGCCCTTCCGCCTCGAACTCCGTTGGCTCTTCCTTCAGCGGATAGGTGCCGGTTTCCGGATCGTAACGGCGTCCGATGTAACCCGCGGGGTTTCCGACGAACCTAACGTGATTGGGGTCGCTGACGTGGCAATCTGGATTCGAGAAAACGGTGAGTTTCATTCGGTCATGTCCTTGACGAAGTGTTCGGCGGCGGCTTCGGCCGCAGCGGTGACGAACTTGTGAGCCCGGGTGCCCGGGTGGTTAACCTTGCGAGTGGTCACGAGCCGCCCGTCGACTCGGAACACGAGCCGCGCCGCCGTCCGTGGCACGATCGCGTGCGGCCGCGTCCCCTCCTCGAGATAGTGAGCAGCGGGGCTGTCGTTCGTGATGCGTAGATGAGTGGGTGAAACGAGCTGCGCTCGCGTCGCGGCTTTGACGACGTGACCGCCGAAAGATTGGTTCGCGCGCGAGTGTTCCACTGCAACGCGCCCAGACTCCTGGAGCTTTTCGGCGACCTCGTGACGAAACTCATCCGCGAAGTCACCAAGCTTGGTGGTGGTCAAAGGTCGACGGATACTTGGACGAGAGGCGCGATCTCTTCGCCCTGCGGCCCAAGATTCAGCTCCGCGTCCACGCCGCCAAGCGGCGGGAGCGCCTCGGTGACGTTCGGGTTTTGCGTGACGATCTCGGCGGCGTCGATGCGCACCTGGAGGGAAGGCAGCCGAATGTCGGTACCGGCGATCACGTGAGGCTTTTGCGCGTCACGAATGAAGAGGCTCGCGTACTTCGCGCGCGACTTCTCACCGTAGAGACTTTGCCGCCCCGAGTTGTAGTCGGGGTGCCAGCCCTCTTGGAGGACACCGCGGATCGCGTTTTCAACGCCAGTCAGAAACCCGTTCGCTCGAACCCATTCTTCAGGACTCAGCTGCGAAAGCATGTAGCGCACCGTGATGGTGCTGAGCTTTGCGCGCCGCCCGTCGAGGTCGAGCACGCGCTCACCGCCGCCAGCGGACGAAATGCAAAGCGAGGGGTGATCGAACTGCAGAAGGTCATCCCACTCGAGCACGTCGAACGGGACCTTGCTTCTAACGGCCGAGGTGCCGCTGGGAAACAGCGCGAGAAACAACGCGCCGCACTCAGCGACGATTGCAGTCTCGATGAGGTCGAGCAGAACGCCCAAGCCCCTGTCGGTGACGACATGCGCGCCGCCGTCCACGAGCCCCGCGGGATTCGCAGGGAGCTGGTTTGCTCCAACGGTGGTGCCGAGTGTTGCCATCAATCAGGCCCTCTTGAGTGTCAGGTAGTATCCGAGCGGGTCGCTCGTATCGAGCGAGTAGAGTTCGAAGCGAACAGCGCTCATGCCGGGCCCACTGACGAGGTAGTGGACAGAAGCCGCGCCCGCGCCGCGCAGTTGGTCAGCAGTGTATCCGCCACCGTTGTGCGATGGCGTGATTGGGCCGAAGCGCACCAATGCGTCTTCTGGGATCCCCAAGCCGGCCGCTTCTTTGCGCAGCACCTTAAAGGCTGGGTTCTGACCTGCCTCATAGACAGCCAGCGCGGTCGAAGTGCTCGCCGATGTCTTGCCCTTGAAGAACGCGTTTTTGGAAGCGTCCGAGCCGGTCACAACCGTCACCGTATGCGGGTTCGCGCCAAGCTTCCCCGCAATCGCGTTCAGCTTCGGCATGAGCGGCACTAGGTTTTCGAACAGCGTCGCCATCAGGCACCAAAAAACAACGCGCCGGGGCCTCGTTTGGCTCCACTTCCAAACGGAAAGGCTTGCACCTCCACCCCGAGCGCGTTGGCGAGTTTCTGCACCTGGTTGTTTCCAAGGTGCTCTAGCTCTGCGATGGCCCCCCCAGGGGTGAAAGCCAGGGTGTTCACCTGCGCAATGCCGGCCACGTCCCGCGCGTAACCAGCAATGCGCGACTCCACATCCGTGATTTCGTCGACGATGGCCAAGACCTCGTCGCTCGCGAGCTGAGACAACCCGTCGAGCCTCGTGTCGAGGCCAACATACGAAAGCGGCCAGCCCAGGAACTTCAGCACCTGGATTTTGGAGTCAGCGGGGAATGCCAAGTGTTACGACTTCGCGGTGGAAGCGTCCTGGATCTTCTTGATCAGGATCGCTTTGGTGTCTTCGTCTGCGACGACCAAGCTCAGCTCCTTCGCCTTCGCGAGCAGCTCTTCCTTGTTCATCCGATCCAGTGGCTTCTCGTCGCTGGACTGCTCGACTTCAGAAGGCGGTTTCAAGGGGTAGCCGCGTTCTTTGACGTACTCGACGAGACTCGCGGGAATCTCGAGCTCTTTGCCCGGCTCGGCCGTGTGCGTTTGCTTGTTCAAGTAGACACACACGGCCTCCTTCGCGATGTTCACGAAGGTGACGGTCCGATCCTTAGATGAGGATGTCATTGAGGACACCGCCCTTCTTCGGGTTGGGGTTCACCAGCTGCAGCATGGTGCGGAGCACCCACTTGCTGGCGTGAGCACCGGTCGAATCTACGACCAGCTGAATGCCGTAAGGCAGACCGCTCAGAATCACCTTGGACTCGTCGGTCGGGTAGGGCAGCACTTGCCAGTGGAGCCCGCGCTTTGGCGACGACCAGTCGATATACGCCGCGCTAATCGAGCACTTAGTCGACGTGTCGCTCGGATGAGCATAGGCCGCCTGCGGCGCTTCGATGAAGTTGAGCCCGTCGAACACAACGCGCGGTTGCACGCCGCCAAGCATGGCTTGGCTCGTGTAGTTCACTTGACTCTCGTAGAGGTCAATCACCCGGTTTACGCCAGTCGCGTGCGTGAAGAAGACCAGCTCCTCTTTCAACACTTCACTGCGCTCCACAACTGCGGCCACGAAGTCGCGCAAGCGCTTTTTCGTGAGCGCAGCGGCTGTGCCGGGCGTGGTTGTGTTCGCGCTCATAACCAACGCGGCGAAGTCGGTTACCGATGCTTGGTTGATGCCTGCATAGGAGCCGGTCGCGTCGTTGGACATGTGCAAACCAGCGATCTGGTTCGCGCCGCCCGCACCCTGAAACATTTCGCTCTGAATCTTCGCCAGGAAGTCGCGAATACCTTCCCCGAGTGCCTCACCCTTGAGGTCCTGGATACCATCGGGGTTTCCAAAGCGGGCGCGTGCGATAGCCTCGTCGGTCAGCTCGATTGGGTGATCCATACGGCCCCAATCGAGCTTTGCCCGGATGTACGTGCGGGCCGTGCCAGCAGCAAAGTCGGCACCTTCCCCGTGGTAACGAACAGTCCCGGTGCTCGTATCGATGTTCCACGCGGGACCCGACGGATCGTCAGGCCCGACCACGGGTACACCAGCAAGAGCGGGAACCTTCTTGTTCGCCGTGCGCTGAATTACTGGTGCGATCTTTAGCCCTTGTTGAAGGGCAGCTGAAGCTGTTGCGGCCATGAGGCTCTCCTTGTTGTGTTAAATCTTACAGTTGAATGCCGGCCCCTTTGATGGCCGATGCAATCTCGTTCGTTTGCGTGTTACCTTCGCCAGTGAACACATGTGGTTGCACGGGCGTTTGGACCTGCGACGCTGGGGCAGGGCGGTAACCCTTGTGGACATCGAGCGCGATCCACTTCTCGAATGCCTCGCCCACGGCCGCGTAGTGTTTGCCGTCGACCAAAAAGGTCGCGGTTTCCTTTTCGACGTCTAGCGTCGCGGTCGAAAGGAACTTGTCCTTGATCAAATCCTCGACGCCGGTCGCAAGCTTTCCGGTGCTCACCTTGTCGAGCTCACTGCGCAATGCAGCGCGTACAGCCTTTTCAGAGGAGCCCCGCAGGCGTTCCTCGAGCACTTTGATCCGCTCTTGAGAAGCAAGCTCAGAGGGGCTGGGATCCTGATCGTTGGGGGCCTTTTTCTCCTCGGGCTTCTTCTCTTCCTTCGGTGGGACGAACTTCTTCGTCAGGTCCGTCAGCTTTCCGTCGAACTTGGTATCCAGCTCAACGAAACGCTTCTCTACGCGCTTGTCGAACTCATCCAGCAGACCCGCTAGGTCGTTGGCGGTTATTGGCTTGCTTTCCTTGGGGTCCTTGTTTTCCGCTGACATCTGGCTTCTTCTCCGGTTGCTCTTTCGGCTTGATCTCGACCTTCATGAGGTCGTCTCGAATCTTCTGCTTTAGCTCCTCCGACGCTTCTGGAAGCGCCTGCGCGATTAGGCGAGCCATGAGTTCGCGCTGCGACGTCTCACCAAAATTGGCCAGCGCCGAATAGTCGATACTGGCGAGCGTTAGAGCGATCTCGGACAGCTCTTGCAGGTCCCAATCGTCGAGTTTCTCGAATCCCTCGACGTCGAATCCGTCGGTCTTGTCGCCTCGAGCGATAGCTACGAGCTCCAAAAGACGTTTCGCGTGGTCGCGAATCAAGGCGCCGTAACTTTTGAGGGAAATGTGACCGGTTTGGGTGTCTTGAGACTTCGCTGATGCGCTACGCCATGGCTTGTTGCGCTCGGAATCGACCAAGAAGTCGAGGTTCGCGGTGCGAAACACCTTTGACTCCGTATCCTTGAGTTCCTCGACGAGACTCTCTCGCGACTCAGAGGGAGGAACGAGAAAGTCGATCTCGTCTTTGACGCCGATTCGGATCCCGTGATCGCCCAACTCGGGCTTGGCCGCGGTGTCTTCCGTCTTTTGGACGATGACAGGAAACGCTGTCTTGTTGTTGTGGTAGCTTAATGCAGTTCTGGAGCGGTAGTTGGCCACGCAAGGCGACCGCAGTTGCGCACCGAGCCAAATACCGTCATGAAGCAGCCACAGCTCAACAGGGACGCGGCCAGTAGTGTTCTGAACAGCCTTGCTGGGCGCAAGGTCGTTCTGACCAGGCACCGCCCCGCCTCGGTCGACGTGAACTTCATAGTATTCGGTCTGTGTGCGGGTGTGAACCCAGTAGCGCTCGACGCGGCGCTCTCCGTCGTCACCAGGGTTGGCTCTGGGGTACTCGGTATTACCAAGAATGATCCATAGCAGTTGACCTCGGTCGTCGAGTTCGAAGTCAAAGATCTCGCGCGCGCCGAAACGTCGGACCGTTACTTCACGAGCGCCCATCGCATCGGCCTCTGCCTCATTGCGAGGCGTCCGCGGGACTTCGCGGCGCTCGATAACGGTCGCCACCATCCCTCCCACGAGAAGCTCGACCAGCGAAAGCTGCAGGTAGTCATGGAGCTTGGTGCCGTTGCCGTCACAGTCATCCTTGAACCGCTGATAGAAACCGTCCTCCGCAGGGGTCTTAAAGATGAGCGGAAAGCCAAAGAGAAACGACGAGTAGTAGTTCACCACCGTCGCAAACAAATTCACGTAGCTGACGCGCGAAACGCTCAGTACAGTTTGGTAGGTGCGTTCGCTCATCAAGTCAGGCTTCGGCATGAAGCGACTCAAGCGATCCTCGAGCTCTTCGCCGCCCTTGTACAGCGCCTCGCAGTCGACAACGAGTTCGTGTCGGTATGTGCGCTGCACACCGGAGCGTTGCTCGCGGCGGCGGCGTAACAAGTCGTACTTCACTTACAGGAAGTTGCTCCACATCGCGAGACTGACGCCCACGAGATTGTTCGACAGTGCGCCAGCGGCGGCAAGGTTGCGCACCGAGACTTCGACGACGTTCGCCTCCATCACGCGGGCGATTGGGTAGAGAATGCCATCCTCGTACTGGCACGAAATCATCACCAGGCCGAGGTTGGTCGGCACGCTGCGCCCGGCTTGGTCGGTCACGCTCGTGGGGAAACGCAAGTTGTAGACGCCGGTCCCAACGACCTCGACGGTCACCTCGATTTCGGCGCCCTGCGTCTTTACATAGTCGACGAGGTTTACCCCTTCGCCGAGCGACGCCTGCAAAATGCAAAACGGCGACGTGCGCGCAACCTGAGCGGTGGCAAACGCGAGCGAGTTGTACTCTTGGGAGTCGACGTCAGTGTCGCGGTTCACGACAGGCTGGTCGGCGTAGTTCTTGCGCGTGAGACGCCCGCCAAGGTCGTCCCATGTCGGAAGCTTTGCCCAGAGGGATTGGATCAGGTTCATGTGTTGACCAAAGGGACGAGTGTTGGGTTCGAACCAACGACCTCCGGTTTATGAGACCGGCAAGCTACCACTGCTCCAACTCGTCTAAAAACCGAGCCACGTCTCTTGTGGCTGCCATTGTTGCACCTTGCCCCCTTCGAGATAGGTGATGCCCCACACAAGCGCGTCCGCCCTGTTCGGCGACTTGCGCACGTCGGGGGTAAACGTGACGAGCTCGCCCTCAAGCTCGCCAAGCTTGTGATTGTGTCGCACGCGGCGCTGCTCGTAGACACCGACGACAGGTTCGGCGCGAACGGCTTTGCCGCGGGTTGCGACGACGGGCTTCACCACAACCGTTGAGTCGTGGTTGTTGATGACCGTCGTGATCCAGTCGCACCCGTTGTTGACCTCGGCGACGACCGCGTTGGCCTGGTACTCGTGATAGACGTCCGAGAGCACTTTCGCCGCTTGGTTGGGCGAATACTTGTCGCTCTTATCAGCGAGCACCCAATAGTGATTGAGCTTGTTGCCGGTCGCCGGGTGAGGCTCTTTGCGGGAGCCAATGACGATGATTCCGTGCTCGTCGGCTGAGACCTTGCCGCTGCCGGCGGGGTCATAGGCAACAACGATGCTTTCGAACGATTCGAGCGGCGGAGCGTCGCGGAAGCGAAACTTGAAGTCGCCATCGTCGTAGAACATCGACTCGGTGAAGAGTGAACCGATGTCCTCCAGGATCTCGGCCCAAATTTCTTCCTCGGCGCGCCGCTTTCCCTCTTCCTCGAGCAGGTTGTCGATATAGCCGAGCGAGAGGTTTTCGAGGTTCGCGTATGCGTTCGTCGTCGTGTAGTGCGTGCCACGGCGCTTGATGAGCGCTCGCATGGTCGCGTTCGCCTTCCCCGACACGAGCGGGGTCGTCGAAATGTAAATCTGGGAGAGACCGCGGCGAACGGCATACTCGATTTGCTTGTACGCTTCTTCGGGGTCCTCGTAGACGCAGAACTCATCGAGCCAGGCGCCCGAGAGGTTGTAACCGCGGACGTTCTCCGCGACCGTCGTGGCCGCGTCGGAGTAAATCACCGAGCCGTTGGAGCAAGTGATCTTGCCCATCCGCTTGTCGATTGACCCGCGGTCACTGAGCGACTCACCCCGCTCGCGCAAAAGGTCGATGAGGGGAAGAACCTGCTTGTTGAGCGTCTCCGTCGCCGTCTTGCCGACCACGAGGTATTCGCCCGGGTGGTCAAGGACAGCGTCAGCCGTCCAATTGAGCCCTGATTGGCTCTTGCCCGTGCCGCGGCCGGCGCAGTTGATCCAAACCTTCCAACGCTGGCGCGGCGGAAGCTGGTCTAGGCGAGCGCGGTACTTCCACTCCCGCAAGAGCGCGAGAATGGCCTGGGGCGGCAGTCGTGAGACCCACGCGCGGCGCTCTTCCACCGGGAGCTTCAGCAGCAAGGAACGCAGCTTGTTGAGCGTCGAGAGGTTCCGGTATCGGTAGCTCTCCAACACCTTGCGCTGCTTGTGAGCCGGGAGCGATTGAATGCGCTCGGCTAGGTCGGCGATATCAAGCATCGAGCAGCTTGTCGGCTAACGTTTCGGCCCCGACTCGCACCTCGAGCTCGGCAAGAATGCTGTCGATGGCCGTTTGCACCTCTTTCGAGTTCAACTCGGCCGCCTTGTCGTCGCGGTAAGTCCGTTGGGCCGTGAGTTGGTCCTGCTTGTTGAACGCAGAGACGTACTCTTTCAGTCGGTCTTCCACCTCATTGAGGCGGTTGAGGATCGGCCGTTGCTCGTCCTTCGGAGTATTGATCAGCTCCTTCCGGAGCGACGCTTGTTCCCGGCGAAGGTCCTGAATCGTCAGGGTGACGACCTCGACCACCTCACCGCGATTCATCGCGATGGCGGCTCTTGCCGATGCCATCTGCTCGGCTTCGAGCTCTTCGCGAATCTCCCGCCACTCGGCGCGCTGGATGATGCTCGTGTGCGAGATCATCACCCCGAAGTTCTGGAGGGCCCAAGCCGCGGCTTGGCGGGCGCTGCCACCGTTCCGAACGTACGTCCACAGGTCCGCCCATTGCTCGGGGGTGAGCCTGCTCGAGGTCTCCTTCGCCATGTTAACCGGTGACGATTAGTCTTCCGAAATCCTGTGCACTGTCAGAGGGGGTCGGCGCCTCCTCCGGAGCCAGACTTTTGATCTCGATTGCGTAGCTCATCAGGGTCACTCTCGCTCGTTCCGTGGCTCGCTTCGGCTCAGTCAGCCGATGTTCACATGCGCACGTCAGCCATATTCGGCCGTCTCACCATTCAATGAGCAGACTCATCAGCTCAAAGCCTCGCCCCGCCCTTACCTGGGTCACGTCTCACCCTGCCTCAGTGGTGCACTGTGCAATCTTTGCAGGCCAAAGTTCTCTCGCTCCGCCAGTACCGCGCGATCAATCCCCCGTCATTCCACCCCACCGATCCTGCCCCCTTCGAGCCCAACCTTTCCAGGGCTCCACCTCTCACCCCAGCTCTATCGCTTCCCTCTTCGGCTCGCGATCTTGCCTTCCCTATCCGCAGCAAAGCCAGAGCTCTGCGCCGTGCCGATATCCGTTGGGTGCGCGGTTGACTCTTCCTTGGGCTGGGGCCAGAACCGCTGGACCACCAACAATCCTAGCTCTGCCCACTTGGCGATAGCGGTCCACATCGTTCAGACTCGACTCTCAAGCGCGCCTAGGGTGCAACCGGTGGTGCGGGTTTCCGGGGGAGTGATTCCCTGCAGTGGATTCTCCCAACCCCCAGCCCCCTTCCCTCTCTGTATACGCAGAATTTAGCGTATACTCACAACGAGCAACGACGTTCATGGTCAAACGACGTCGAGCTAGACGCGGTCGCAGGAGGTTCAAGTATACATGTCAATCGTTAACGAATGGGCCCTAGATGTTCTCTTGTCCCGGTTCGCTCGTGTGGCCATCGTCGGTGGGCCTGGTCGAGGCAAGACCGAGCTAGCGTCCAGGGTGGGGGATCGCCCCGTCATTCAGGCCGACGATTGGAAAGCGGAAACGTGGGAGGCGCAACCGGGGCGGATTCTTGCCGCCTGTGGTGAGGCTGGTGAGCGTTTCGTGGTCGAGGGGACGCAGGTAGCCCGCGCGCTCCGCAAGGGGCTGCAAGTCGACGCTGTGCTCGTCCTCGAGCGACCCAAGCGCGAGCTGACGTCCCGGCAGGCCGCCATGGGCAAGGGTGCCGACACCATCCTCACAGAGTGGCGCCAGGGGCAACCGCGCCCGGGGCAACCATCGGCGACCGTGGTCGAGGAATCGGGTGCCGCGGGCTACATCGTGAACAATGCCGTCAGTTGAGCGAGATCTCATGAAGCGGGTCAAAAGCCCAGCCTCGAAGGCGCCAATGCATGTACGGCGTCCCGCCTGTCGCAATGACGAGAAGCGCAAGCCCGGTCTGGCGGCAAACCGCGCGGCCCTGCTCCGGAGTGTCCTGAATCCATTCCCAGTTCATGGGCTGTGATTCGACCGGCTCGCGGCGGTGGTTGCGCGAAAAAGAAAAAAAGCCGGCAGGCTTTGTGACCTGCCGGCTTCCCGATTGTTAAACGTGCATAGGGGTCTTGGCGCCGTTTAACGTCTTGATTTTGACGGGTTTTCCGCACTTACAGCCCTTCGCGGTGCATGGGTAGGTGCGCTCGTCAGCCTTCTTTCGCTTCATGGAGGAATTCTCCTGCGATGGAAGCACTCTCCCCAGGCGCCTTGACGAAACCGAACCGTCGGATTACGAGTCCACTTCACGTTGGCTGTTTCGCGTTGACCCGGAAACGGGGAGAGCAGTGTACAGCTCCGAAGTCATCCGAGTGTTACCGCACCCGGATGACTGCCTATCTGAGGCCAGCCGCATGCTGAGCCATGCAAACGCGTTTATCACCACAAGACCCAGGGATCTAGCGATTCCATTGCCCAACCTGTTGGGCATCAGCGGTTTGTGAGCTGAGTAACGCCGAGACGATGCTAAGGCCAAGCCGCGTCAGAGCTACTGAACCGGTTTTCTCTAGTCTTTCCATCGTGTTGCACCAGGGTTGCGTCGACGGCGGTCGTCGGCCAGCTGGCCAAGTCATAAGTATCTAGAATCTTTACAGTACTGAACAAAAAGCCCCCAGCGCACGCGCAGTGTACGGGTGCATACCGCTGAACGGACTGCTTGCCTCAAAGGGGCCAGGCTGAAGTCCGTTGGGCGGACGCGCTCGATGTTCACTCCAAACCGACAGACTCGCACGCTTTGAGTATCACACGCATCATCGCGTAAGCAACGAGCGTTGGAACAATCAGCACGACACATGTAGCGCGCTGCGCGATGTTCATCTGAGACCATGTCACGGTTCGAACTCCACTTCGATCTCGGGCTCGGGCGGCTTGGCGTTGAATGGTGTCGTGGGCAGGTTGTCTTGCTCGATGCGCGCCTGAGACTGCGCCACTCGATCAACGTCCATTTCGAGCTCGGCGGCACGTAAGCGCAGGGCGCGCGCCTGCGTCTTGAGCCGCTCGATTTCTAGGCGGAGCTCTGCGGGGTTCATGTTTGAGAATGCTCCACGATCCGATGCCAAGCGGCTTCCTCAACGACTCCGTTCGGTGAATAGAACGAAACCTCGGTATGGGTCTTGGGGCCAAACTTGCCGTCGGGCTTCAAGCGTGAGCCGTGTGTGCCGCCCGCGTTGAGCAGGCATTGCAACGCCGCGACGGCAACGCCTTCGTCACCAAGCTTGAGTGTGGGCAGACCAACCGGCATGGGGACGTGCGTCACGGCGAACTGCTTGTAGAAGCGTCTCACGCTAATTTGGTACTTCTCCAAATCCCCCGTGAAGTAGTTCTGTCGTTTAAGCGCAGCAACGAAGTCGTCGGTCGAACCTCCCTTTAGCAGCACGTCGAGTGACGGCCGGTATTTGCCAACCATTTTCTCAACGAACCCGACCGTTCCTTCGGCGAGCGTGCGGTAAGCGCGGAACCGAGTCTGCGGATGCCCAGGACCGACTGCCCATTCCTCGCCCTTCAGCGGGCCACCCTTCCCAACCGTCTCACCACGTGGGGAAAACCAGCGTGTTACGCCTTTGAGCACTTCCCAAACGTTGTTGAGGCAAACAAACTCGCCTTCCCATGTTGGAGAAGCCTTGACGTTGCCGAGGTTGTAGTTCCAGCAGCTCGCCCATTCACCAGTCTCGTGAGCACTCATCGCTACGAGCGCGGTGAGCGAGTGTTCGCTTGCGTCGATGCCATTGGCAGCGAGTTGATCGCGCAGCGTTGCGCGCAGTGCCTGCGGCGTAACGCTCGTTCGCACCGTGGCAACATACGTTCCCTTTACAGTTTCGGTCTTCATGGTCCTGCCCTTTCAGTTTGGAAGTCGCTTGACGGCTTGCGCGAGCGCATCGCGCAACTTGGCCAGCACTGGCCGTGCCTCTTTGGGAGTCATCTGGACGAGCTGGCCGTTAACTTCGATGAGCACTCGCCCGTTGTCGGTCCACCCGGTTCGAAGCCGCGTCTCGCCCTTGGGAGTGGCCCCCACAACGGACAACCAAGCCCGCAGGTCGCCGAGGGCGTGAAACACCGGAATGCCGCGCTCCCTCGCCAGCTGCACCTCGCCTCGAGCTCCGCGCGAGTGCTCCCAGTTGGAGGTTGTGATCACTGCGTCGCACTTGGTGAGCATCCTGGCTGTGGCAGCAATCCACCAGTCGTAGTCCTGAAGCTTCTCGAAATCTGGGTGAGCGGTGTTGGAATGAGGAATGACCGGACATGCGCCCAGCTGCGTCACCTCCAACCCAAGCGCGACCGCGACCGCAATGTTGGCCTCGACAGCCTCGCGACTTGCACCACTGTAAGGACCCGCAACGTAGATCAATTGAATGTTACTCTGCATCATCCACCTCAGCAATCAGCTCGACTTCTCCAAAGTCGTCGAGCGCGTGAAACTCTTGAGCGCCCACAAGTTCAATCCACTGCCGCAAGCCAAGGCCGTGGTCTGCAGCAGCCTCGTCGAGCGTTTCGTCTTCTGGATTCCAAAGCACTACAGCCACACAAGGCCCCTTTTCTACGTATCGCGGTTGATCAACGCGGGGGCGTCCCGCCGACTGGTAGACATTGATTAACACCTAGCCCCCATGCGGAAGCGTACGACTGCCGCGTAAATCTCGGGCTCCGCCCGTGCCAACCCTTCGCTCGACACCTGCACCTCTTTGCGGCCATTGCGGCGCGTAACACGGACCCGACGCAGCACGCGCTTGAGTGTGGACGCGTTGGTGTAGCCACTCGCGCGAAAGACCTCTTCGAACTCGAGGTAGGCAGGTAGGGTGGTGTTGCGTTCGGTCGTGCTCATCGCGCTAGCCCTCCGTCAAGACGTTCGGCCATAGTTCGAATCTCGAAGCCCAAACGTTTGTCCGCGGCGAAGAGCGAACACAGCGCGTTCTCCAGCCCAGCAATTGCGGCGGTGTTGGCGCGGCTTGCAAGCGTCTGCTGTCTCACAGTGCCTTCGTTCCAAACGGCGAGCAGTTCCCCGTGTAGAGTTTTTGCCTTGCAGCGCAGTTCCAAGATCAACTCTTTCCCCGGACCAGTGATCGGCCACAGCGCGAGAGTGATCGGGCCGCTGTGCTTCTTCTCGATGCGTGCGCCCACTTCGCCGTAGGCGAGCTCCAAGGCCATGACTTCGTTCGTTTGGTTTTCGAGGCGCATCGCACGAAGCACACGTTGAACGGGTGAGACGGTTTCGTGTGAATTGTCGAAGTAGCAAGTCGCTTCCGAGTTGTGGGCTGCTGTGAGATTGTCCACGTAGCCGTCGCCACGGCAATCGAAGCATCGGATCCAGTTCATGACCAGCTTGGCCATTTCGGACGGATACAGCCGCCCCACGCCGTGACACTTCGCGCAGCGTTTGGTTGCCTCGCGCACCGCGCGCAGCCCAACCGCTCGACCCACTTCGCCCGTCCCGTCACATCGGGCGCACGCCAAGGCGATCACCTTCGCCTTACGCTTGCGGGAGAACACTACACGTTCGTAGTGAAACTTTCGCCCGTTGCAGCTTGGACACTTCGTGATGCGCGTCGAGCGCATGCTTGCACGTTCGAGCGCGGCTCCCGTTGTACTTCCGATGCTCGCCGCAACCCGCGACCAAGATCGCTCCTCAGCGAAGTGGTGGCGAAGCACTTGGCCGACGGCGTGACGTAGGTGATCTGGATAGTTGTTGACGCTCATCGCTTTGGTCATTGCTCTGCTCATCGCCCAAAAACGCACCCTTACGGATGCCACCACAGTCGAGGATCCAACGTGTAACCGCCTCACCGCCTACGAGCTCTTGGAATTGCTCGGCGGTTCGCGCGCCGCTCGTAACCACAAGCGGTCGACGTGCATCGTAGCGTTGCTGAATAACTCTCAGCAACGTTTTGCTCGGAACGGCTAGGTCATCGAGAATCATGAGCCGCGAGTATTCGGCCCGCCGTAGGAGTAGCGCCGCTTCCTCGGTTGACTGTCCACCTGCCGCGGTTACAGAATCGGCGCGCGTCCAGAAAATGCTCTTCGCTCGCGCAAACGCTTCGCCCCCATCATCGCGCCCTTGCTGCAGCAACGTGCGAACTAGGTGCACACACGCCGTGGACTTTCCTGCGCCGGTCGGGCCGAGCAGGACCCACGAGACGCCCCACTGCCAGTCATCGAGCAGCGGGCGGAACTGCGATCGCACAGGTTGGTTCAGCAAGTGCTTTGGGGTCTTGTCCCACACGAGATCGCGCAGGATTCGCGAGCGTGCCTTGGCCTCGGTGTTTGACTCGGCAGGGCACATAGCTTCGGGCCGTTCCAACGTGAGCGAGTCGCCGAGCAGTGTCAGTTCACCCATTGGGCACCGCCTTGGGCCGGTATGCGTAGTCCGAGAGGTTTATGGCCCCCGCGTCAGGCTGCCGTCGGTAGCCCGCCTCTCCGACCCGCGGCACACTGTTCGCGCGAGCGCGAGCTGGTGAAGCGCTACGCAACCAGTTTCGAAACGCGGCGTCGTGGTCGACGATCGCCCGCTGAAACTCGTGATCTCGAAACTTGGCAAGCTCGAGGTCGAAGTCCACCGAGCGCTCTCGGGCAATCGAACGGTGTGCGTCGGTGGGCTCGAAGTCGGCCGGCGGCTTGCCCTTACGGCCTCGCTTGGGCTTTGCCTCGGAATCCTGGTCGCTGTTCCCCCCGACGGGGGGCAGGGGGGAAATGGATTCTTCCCTGGATAGATCAATGGATACTTCGGGTCTCACTCTGAGACTAGTTGATGTCTCGCTCTGAGACTGGTTCGTGTTCAGGGTGAGACTAGTCTCGCAGTGAGACTGGTCCTGCTCTGAGACATCCTTGGCCTCACCCTGAGACATCATCGGTCTCACTCTGAGACTAGTTGATGTCTCGCTCTGAGACTGGTTTACGCGCGAGACTAGTCTTGCTGTGAGACTAGTCAGGTCGTAGTGATTGGTGGGTTGCCCACCGTTGCGAGGCACTCTTGTCGAGACGCGAATGGCGCCGCTCATCGCCAACGACTGGATCCGGCGAGCGAGTGTCGCGCGAGATAGTCCAGTCCGTTGGGTCAGCGCCTTGAAACTAGGATAGGGCTCTGGCGAGTCCACCGACCAATAGCTGACGATGGCGAGCACGACCAATCGATCCAAGGCGTCGAGTTCGGAAGACCAGATCGCTCTTTGGAGCGCGAATATGTCGCTCACGGATTCACCAACTTTCGAAAGTCGGGGTTTTCTTCGGCGCGCTTCATGGCTCGCTCCTCGAGCTGGCGCACACGTTCGCGAGTGAGATTCATCGCCTGCGCGATTGCCTCGAGCGACTTGGCGCCACTGTCGGCCAAGTCGAGCGCGCACGAGTGCTCCATGTCGCACACTTCGCGGTCGGGGAAATTGATCTTGAGCGAGCCGGAGTCGACGGTCTCCAGATACAGATGGTAGCGACACGAGACGAACGGGCACGGCCGCGGAACACCTGCGCACTCGCCACGCGTACGCGGACGCTGTACGTCAGCGGGGTAGTTCACCACCATCAGGTGGCGAATGGGCGCCGCGTTGTCGCGCGGACTGAACGTGCGACTTCGCACGTCGTACTTGCGTCGCGACCGCTCGCGATCCCGATCGGCGTGCTTGGCGTGCTGAACTTCACGCCAGTATCGCTGATAGCATCGCGTCGAGCAGCTCGTTGCGTTGGGCCCAACGTCGACGCCGCACGCACAGCACTTACCCTTCACCCGTTCCGCTACTTGGTTCATTTTCCTCGTTCAATGGTCGCGAGCGCCACTGCCGCGGCGTCGGCCGAATCTTCCGTTAGGGTCAGCGCGCCGCACGCGATGCGCTTCAGCACGACGGCCTTGGTTTCCTGCTTTTTGAGCTTGCGCCGCGTCGCGTAGTCCAGCCCGCGCGGGAGCACGATGCCCAACGTGGCGTTGATTACCTGCGGCTGAAGCATTACGACCTCGATACCCAACAGCCAGCAAACAGCAACGGCTTGGCCAAAGCAAAACCGCATGTCGTCGCTCGTCTTGTTGTTGGTGATCTTGTCGCGGTTCTTGCCGAACACCGTGCCGCGAGGGTCTTCAATGCCTATTCGGTCAACCGGGTTTGCACGTAGAGCGGTTTCCAACTCTTTGCCCCACTGGCGCAGCCGAACCCACTTGTCCGTGTGCGCCTTGCGTGTGTATCGGGGCGCGAACACGTGGCAGAGCTCCCGTGTGCCGTTGGATGAAACCCGCACCACAGCAAGCGCCGGTGTGCGGGTTCCAAGATCGAGTCCGCCTACGAGCAACGTTCCGCCTTCCGCCGTTCCATGTCGGCACGCTTCTCGTTCGCGATGGTTACGAATTGGCTAGCCATGATTTCGCAGAACATCGACCACCAGAATGGGGAGACATCTCCGTCGAGCTTCCGCTTTCGGCCAGCGGCTAAGATGAACCCAGCCATCAGCTCGAGGTGCCTGGGCTCGACGTAGCCGCCCACCTTCTTGCAGAAGTCTTCGAACGTTGCCGCGGCCACGCGCTCGCGAGCAGCTTGCTCACGCTTCAGCAGGTCACTGAACGGGTTCTCTTGATCACCCGAACCCCAGCACACGTCGCAGATGTCGCGCTCGCACGACGCCGTTCCGGCGCCACCGTGGTATGTGGCGCCGCTGCCGTACATTCGGCTGCCAGCGCCACCACATCCCCCGCAGTTAGGGCGAAGCAAGTTACGTCACCTCGACGAACTTGCCGGCGGTACACTTGTACTTCTTGCCCGCCTCGATTCCGTCCTCGCCAACGTATCCAACGGCAACACGCCAACGCTGAGCCGGCTCGTCCCACCACTTGAGCAGGAGCACGCCTTTTTCGCCAGCCGTAGCGGTGCCTCGTGCGCCAGCCGTAGCGGTGCCGGAGTCGCCAGCCGTAGCGGTGCCGGAGTCGCCAGCCGTAGCGGTGCCGGCGTAGCCAGCCGTAGCGGTGCCGGAGTCGCCAGCCGTAGCGGTGCCGGCGTAGCCAGCCGTAGCGGTGCCTCGTGCGCCAGCCGTAGCGGTGCCGGAG
>Ga0209288_10000030_pt1 | contig 45183 bp, 36 predicted proteins | sample PPLLaktember2015_4_FD_187261 | JGI IMG/M metagenome (GOLD analysis project Ga0209288, IMG submission 187261) | Freshwater sediment microbial communities from Prairie Pothole Lake near Jamestown, North Dakota, USA - PPLs Lake P8 Core (1) Depth... | ecosystem: Environmental > Aquatic > Freshwater...
ATAAGATTAAAAGCGTCCTTCCAAACGATACCGCCATTATAAACGAGTATCCCATTATGGAAGGGAAAAGCATCTATTGCGACGGATACGTCAATGGCAATACCGACAGCACTTTCGAATGGAGTTCCGATCTGGTTGCTGTTCAGTCGTATACTTTCGATCCTATCACTATCAATGCCGGGGATTCGGTCCACGTAACCCTGATATTCGATACCCAGGATTGGTTTGTGGATACGGCCGGAGGCTATTACGACCCGCGCCAGACCCTCAGCGCCAACGATAATGCCGCGGTCGAAAACAACATTGGCGATGCCTTCCGCGTGTTAGAAGATTAATTGCCATATCCATATTTGAAAAAGGCGGGGTTCGCCCCGCCTTTTCTAATTATATAACTCACTAATTACCAACAGGATACAAAACAATCGCCAAAACAGTCTATTTTCTGCCAATTTTGCCGATACGGGATAATAAAGGTCGTCTTTCGGCCTCTTAGCTCGAATATAATTGCCCAATATCATAAGCGAGGAGTCCTTATGCAATTCGCCAGATATCTTAGCAGATTCGCCGCGCCTCTTCTGCTGACGTTCGCCCTTTACGGGTGCGGCAATAATGGGGCAGAGACACAAACCGGAGCTCTCTCGGTGCGGTTCAGCCAGGGGGGCCAGCAGGTTTCTCCGCCGCATAAAGCGGCCGCCGACAACATCGTGGTCAACGACCTCAAGATCGTTCTTGGCGGAATTCAGCTGATCAGCACCACCGGAGATACCATTGTTTTCAAATCCGATGATCCCTTCGTCGCGCTGCTTTGGGGTGATGGAGATTCCCACGACCTCGGAGCGATTCCATTCCCGGTCGGAGATTACCTCTGCACCATCTATCAGATCAAACAGGCGACCGTCGCCGACACCGCCATATACAACGGCTTTCCGGAATTGCAGGATAAAAGTGTCTACTGCGCCGGATATGTCGACGACGCCGACAGTACTTTCGAATGGGCATCCGATCTGGCCTTCGTCAGGACCATGGATCACGACACGGTGCGTGTCCGGGCCGGAGATACCGCTGAGATTAATTTCGTTATCGATCCGGAATTATGGTACGACGATGGTTATGGCGGCAAGTACGATCCCCGTCATCTGATCGGGGCCGGAACTTATGAAAAGATCGACAGCAATATTGTCAGTACCCTGCAAATCGACGTCCTGTAATCAGTCCCTTCTGTACGGCAAAAGGCGGGGGCAATCCACCCCCGCCTTTATTATTTGTCATATCCATGCAGGCGGGTGCTTACTTCACCATCAACATCTTTTTCGTCAGGACCTTCTCTCCCGCCTTCAGGCGATAGAAGTACATCCCTGAAGATACCTTCTGACCATCATCACCGGTGCCGTTCCAGGCGACCTTATATGTCCCCGCCGCGTGTGTTTCGTTGTCTTTCAAGGTCCTGACCTTCTGTCCCAGGATATTGAAAATGTCGATCGATACTTCGCTTCTGTACGGAATCGAATATTTTATCACCGTCAAAGGATTGAACGGATTGGGATAATTCTGTTCCAGTGCAAATTCCGCCGGAAGGACACCGGCCGTACCTTCTTCTTCGGCAACTTCGGTGAATTCCCGCTGGGGATCGAAAGCGTAAACAAGGTCGGGATTGTAGCCAATTCCCTGACGCGGCACGATCGCGGTCCGTTTTCCGACCAGAACCGTTCCTCCGTAATTCCCCTCCGGAATGAATTCGATCCAGCTGTCGGCCATACTGTTGTAAGTATAGATTTTATTGAAGCCGTTGCCGTTATAGTACGCCGTCATTATCCCGACATATCCGGTATCGACACAATAAAACGGATCTTCCGCCATATAATGCGACGTCACCGTGTTGGATTTCATACTGTAACCGTACAGGGTATGGTCGTCGGGATCGGAGAAAACCGCCGAATGGGTGCCCAAGCCATTTTGACTGTGAGTCGCCACATTGGCACTGAAAATGATATCGTGCCCGGTCAGGCCGTTGAACAGCACCGATTCCCCGTCCCCGGCCGCCAGCCCCAGGTCTCCACGAATTTTCGTGAACACCGTCCCGACATCGGCGAAATCATGATACAGTATCTGATCCAGCGGTGAAGAATAAAAGATCGCTTCATTTTCCGGATTACTACACTGCATATAATAATGTGCCGTCAGAATCCCGTTATGATGATTCCAGTGTTCCGGAATGTCAATCCAGGTCCAGTCGTTGTTGCGTGCATTATAAAAGTATGTCCGCATATCGTCATTGGCATCGTTCCAGCGGGTGGCGGTAACATAATCCTGTCCGGCGAAAAAGTTCGCTGTGTAGCCCTCCATCCATTCCATGACGTTCCCCAGGTTATCGACCAGGTTGTACCCCCAGGCCTTGGCGGAGTCGGCCCCCAGAAAACAAATCCCGCCTCCCCGGTTCATGTAATGATTGGTCAGGTTGATGGCCACCCACGGCGAACGATAGACGTTGTTCGTTCCATCGAACAGAATATAATGCGGACTGTCGTCATCCTTATAAGAACCGTTATCCGATGCCATCTGCCCGCCGCATATAATATTCCCGGAATAGCCTTCGAAATCCCAGTCGAAATTAGTGTACTGGTGAACCCAGACGCCGTGGCGCGTATCATAGGCGAAATGATTGGCATTCACGTAGCTGTAAGACACGGGATAGCGGAAGCAAAGCATGTATGTCGTGAATTCGTCCACTTTCCGCTCATAATCGAAAAAGGGACCCATCCCCTCATCCCAGAATTCATCTGTCGGAATATAGGTTTCAATGCTGAATTGATTATCGTACGCGCTGTACCCGATCATGCGGTAATGATCGACATTCCATGCCGCCCCGGCGAAACCGTGATCCATGTGGTTGGGATTGTACCCGGCCCCGTCATCAAGCTGGTTGAAGCTCTTGGTATGATAGCTGTAAACGATATTCTTCGGCAGTTTGGGATTGGGCGTCGAAAACACCACCCCCACAAAATCATCCATGACCCAGGCATTCATTACGGTATAATCGGCGGGGAGACTATAGGCATAGCTTACCCATTCGCCGATCTCGGCATCGAAAATATACAAATACTGATCGGTGATAAAATACGCCAGGTTTTCTCCCCAGCCGAAGCCGTCATCATAATCGAGAATATCTCCCTCCACGTAAATCGTATCCCAGACCATCCCGATATCGCTGTAAGCGAACAACAGATCGTGCGTCATGGAATATGCGAAAACCAAGTGCCCCTCGCAGTCGTAATAATCGAAATCGTTGTAATCGGCCAGCTCGATCGCCTGCCATTCTCCAAATTGGATATCGAATATCAGGGTGTGGTTCGACGATGACGGAAAATGGCACACCAATCCGTCCCCGCACGCGCTATAGCCCACTCCCGAGGCGTCAATGGTCGACAAGTCGAACACCACCCAGCGACCGTCCTGCGCATTAGCCGGAAAATTCAGCAACAGCGCGGAAAATAGAATAATAAATAGATTTATCGCCTTCTGGTACATAGCCATAACCTCCAAATATCAGATTATATCGAAAGCCGATTTCTCGGCTGAATTTTGTCGGATTAAAGAGTCTACAATAAGTATAATAAAATCGAGGAGTTTTCCAAGCCCTTTTTACCTGTTTTTCCCCATGCCGCTCGGATGAAAACCACCCCTGATTTTTTTATTTCCAATTTCGACTGAGACCTTGTATAATATTTATAGCAATCCAAATAGGAGGTATCTTATGGCAAAAGGAAAAGACAAGGCCAAACCGGAGCAAAAGAAAAAGGCCCAGAAATCCATCAAGGAGAAGAGAAAAGAGAAGAAAGAAAAGGGCTCAAAAACCTCCTGATCTCAACAGGATAGAAATCAAAATGCGGCGTCGGGCACTCAGCCTGGCGCCTTTTTTATTTTATCGGAGATGAGTTGTTGCGTCGGGTCTTGATTCCGCATTGGGCCCTATCCCGGACGGAATTGTGACCCGACGCGGCTTAGAGCGTCAGTTCACCGTTTGTTCCGTCTGAAGTCGGAACTCACTAAAGAACTGACGCAACCTCTTTTGCTTTTGCCAGCGGACTCACTCCTCCACCTTCAACGCCGCCAGGAAGGCCTCCTGAGGAATCTCAACCCGGCCGATCTGCTTCATCCGCTTCTTTCCCTCCTTCTGGCGTTCCAGAAGTTTCCGCTTCCGGGTGATATCCCCGCCATAACATTTCGCCGTGACATTCTTCCGGAGCGGTTTCACCGTCGCCCGCGAAATAATCCGGCTCCCGATCGCCGCCTGAATAACTACCTCGAATAACTGCCGCGGAATCAATGTCCGCAGTTTTTCGGCCAGGTTTAGTCCGTACTTATAAGCCTTGTCGCGGTGAATGATAACCGACAGGGCATCGACCGGTTCGTCGTTAATCAAAATATCGAGCTTGACCAGGTTCGATTTCTGGTAATACGGCACCCCGTAATCGAGCGAGGCGTACCCCCGTGAGGTCGACTTCAGTTTATCGTAAAAATCGAAAATGATTTCCGACAACGGAAAGTTATAACTCAGCACCGCCCGGCTGGTGGTCGGATATTCGGTGTTACTGTACTCACCCCGGCGATCGGTACTCAGCCGCATGATTCCTCCGAGCGTATCCGGAAGCGTGATAATCTGCGCCGAAACGTACGGCTCCTCGACGTATTCGATTTTCCCTGCCTCCGGCATCGCCGTCGGCGAATCGACCACTTTCATCGTCCCGTCTTTCAGATGTACATGATATTCCACGTTGGGAACGGTATTGATAATGGTCTGGTCATACTCCCGGGACAGCCGCTCGGTAACAATCTCCATGTGCAGCATCCCCAGGAATCCGACTCGGAATCCGAACCCCAGGGCCGACGACGTTTCCGGCGTAAAATTGAGCGAAGCGTCATTCAGCTTCAGCTTCTCCAGGGCATCCCGCAGTTCAGCGTAATCTTCGGCAATGGCGGGGTACAACCCCGAAAAGACCATCGGCTTGACCGCCACGAATCCCGGCAGCGGAGAATCCGTCTTGTTCTGCGCCAGGGTAATGGTGTCGCCGACCCGGGTATCGGAAACGTTTTTGATATTTGCATACAGATACCCCACTTCGCCGGCCGAAAGCTTTTCCATGGGGAAATTGGCCAGCACCCGCGCCCCGACCTCGTCCACTTCGAACTGCTTCTTATTGAAATAAAACTGGATCAAATCCCCCTTGCGGACTTCTCCTTCAACCACTTTGATATACGCCGCCGCGCCCCGGTAGCTGTCGTACACCGAATCGAATATCAAGGCTTTCAACGGTTTTTCAGGGTCCCCCTTAGGCGGAGGAATCCGCTCCACGATTGCTTCCATCAGTTGGTCGACTCCGATTCCCGCCTTGGCCGAACAATGGATGATATCTTCCGGCTTGCATCCGATCAATTCCACGATCTGCTCGGCTACCACTTGCGGCTGTGCCGCCGGGAGATCGATCTTGTTTAACACGGGGATTATTTCCAGGTTGTTTTCGATGGCCAGAAACAAATTCGATACCGTCTGCGCCTCCACCCCCTGGGCGGCGTCTACCACCAGAAGCACCCCTTCGCAGGCCGACAGCGACCGGCTTACTTCGTACGTGAAATCGACATGCCCCGGAGTATCGATCAGGTTGAACTGGTAGATCTGCCCGTCCTTCGCCTTGTACACCAGTCGGACAGCGTGCGCCTTGATGGTAATCCCCCGCTCACGCTCCAGGTCCATATCGTCCAGCACCTGGGCCCGCATCTGGCGTTCCGTGATGGTCCGGGTGGTCTCCAGAAGGCGGTCGGCCAGGGTCGATTTCCCATGATCGATATGGGCGATAATCGAAAAATTTCTTATGTGACTGCGGTCGCTCATAGAGTATCCATATAACGGGCGCTAATGATAATTCTCCTAATGAATTTTGTCAATTCCCCCATTATTTATCGTTTTTATTAATCTTGACATTAATTTCCCCGCCGGTATATTCTCCAACAGGCTGAAAATGACGCAAATGGTTGAGATAAACAAACAAAAGCGCGCCTTTTACGAGAAATATTCCATCGGTCTGGGAAGGGTTTGCCTGAAATTAGGCCTTACCCCTAACATTCTGACCGCCATTTCTTTTATCTGCGCCGTAATTTCAGGAATCTATTTCTGGAAGGCCGATATCTGGTGGGGCATCTTTTGGATGATCATGACCTCCTTCACCGACATGCTCGACGGTTCCACCGCTCGCGCCGGCAAGATCGGAACCGTCTGGGGCGGAATCCTCGACCACGTCTCAGATCGCTACGGCGAATTCCTGATTCTGGCCGGGATCGCCCTGTCCGGACTGGTCCATCCCGGCTGGGCCCTGTTCGCGCTATTCGGAATGATCATCGCCAGCTACACCCGCGCCGCCGCGGAATCGATCGGCAAAATCGAAAACTGCGCGGTGGGATTCATGGGAAGGCTTGAGAAGTTCGTCCTGATTATCATCGGAGCGATCCTCGAATACTACTATCACAACAGCCGCTGGCTGGAACTGGCCCTGATAATCGTCGGCCTGGCCTCTTATGTTACTTCGGTGCAGCGCCTCATCTACGCCAAAAAACAGCTCGGCAACAAACAGGAAGTTTGAAAAATAACCATGATAACTGCGATCGGTAACCCCGTCTACGATTATATCAAAACCCAGAAAATAGAAACCGAGGGCCGCGTCCTCTCCGGCTGCTCCACTAACGCCGCTTTGGCCCTGGCTAAACTCGGAGAAAAAGTCCGCCTGATCGGAGCCATCGGCAGCGATTTCAAGGCCAATTTCATATCCTCGCTCGATAAACTGGGTATCGCCTCGGTCATTGTCGATTCTCCGCAGTCCGGAGGATTCTCGCTGGTGTACTATGACGACTTCGGCAACCGTACCCTCGACCTCCTCGGACGAGCCAACCCCATCGGTCATATCGACCCCGACGATTACCGCGACTCTCTGGCGGTCCTGATCGGCCCTATCCTCGGCGAAGTATCTCTCGATGAAATCAAGGAACTCCCCCGCAACTTCTCGGGCCTCTATTTTTGCGACCCCCAGGGACTCCTTCGCAACGCCGATGAATCGGGAAGAATTTATCATGAAAAAGTGGAAGGGATCGAAGCCGCCCTGGGACGATTCGACATCGTCAAGCCGAATGAACTCGAAGCCAAAGTCCTGACCGGGATCGACTGCCGCAAAGACCCCTACCGCGCCGCCGAAATCATCAAGAGCTGGGGTCCCCGGATCGTCATCGTAACCCTGGCCGAATTAGGCTCGATTATCCATGACGGCAGGAACTTCATCGATATCCCCCCGTACGAAATCGACCTGGTCGACGCCACCGGAGCCGGAGATACCTATATGGCCGGCTTCACCTTCGAATATCTGCGGACCAAGAACCTCCGCAAATCGGGCTGTTTTGCTTCCTGCGTCTCATCGATTATGATCGAACAGGTCGGCCCGGATTTCATTATGACCGAAGCCGAAGTCCGCCGCCGCCAGGCGACCCTGCTGGCCATGGATAATTACAAGGTGAAACTTACGAAATAGTCCGGATTTTCCGCTCTCCGCCGAACCCGTCAAACAATAGATCGATAATCCTCCGGCAGGAATTGTACAGCGCCTCGCGGTCGAAACCGGCCAGGTCGTACGATATCTCCCGCATGATTCCTTCCTGAAGCGCCAGCACCATCAGCATTATCCGTTCAATGGTCACGTCCCGCCGTATTTCCCCGGTGTTGATGCCATCGGAAATTATCGCCTCGACATTCCCCCGCATCTGCTCCACCAAGGATGAAACCGCTCCTTCGGACACTATGGTATTATAGGATTGAAAAAAACGAAGATAGAATTTCAGCCGTTCTTCCCGTTCCATCCAGAAATCGTACTGAGCCATCAAATACCCCAGCAGCCGCGGACGGCACCGCGCCTCGCTCTCTTTGCGGAAATATTTATCACTAAAATCGCGGAAAGCATCCGCCGTCATCGCCGCCGTGAAATGAAACAGGTTCTCCTTGACCGTGAAATACTGAATCAGCGACCCCTTCGATACCCCGGCCTTCTTTGCCACGACATCGAGACTGACCCGGTCGAACCCCTCCGCCGCGAACGCCCCCAGCGCGGCTGTATATAATTTCAGTTTCTTCGCTGCACCCAGTCTGCGGAACGTGGCGGTCACCACCTTTTCCCGCTCCAGGGCCGTTATCAAATTCTCATCCATAATATTCTCATATACTATTAATTATGACTATTCGGTCATTATATATATTCTATTATTATACGAATATCAACTTTTTTCTTGTCAGGTTATCTGCGCCCCCTTATTATCCACCCCTGATTAATTGACAAAGAAAGGAGTTTTTGTGGGAAAAGTCAGAGTAGCCATCATCGGCGTGGGAAACTGCGCTTCATCTTTCGTCCAGGGAGTGGAATATTACAAAAACGCTAAAGACGACGATTTCGTCCCCGGCCTCATGCACGTCAACCTCGGCGGGTATCATATCAAAGATGTGGAATTCTCCGCCGCCATCGATATCGATAAAAACAAGGTCGGCAAAGATCTTTCCGAAGCGATCTACACCTATCCGAACAACACCTTCAAATTCTGCGATGTCCCCAAAACCGGCATCACCGTTCAGCGCGGTATGACTCACGACGGCCTCGGCAAATACCTCTCCGAAATCATCACCAAGGCTCCCGGAGACACCGTCGACATCGTCAAGCTTTTGAAAGAAACCAAGACCGACGTCGTCGTCAACTACCTTCCGGTCGGCTCCGAACAGGCCACCAAGTGGTATGTCGAACAGGTCCTGGCCGCAGGCTGCGGTTTTGTCAACTGCATCCCGGTCTTTATCGCCCGCGAAAAATACTGGCAGGGACGCTTCCAGGAAAAAGGCCTCCCGGTCATCGGCGATGACATCAAATCCCAGGTCGGCGCCACCATCGCCCACCGCGTCCTCACCCGCCTCTTCCGCGACCGCGGCGTGAAACTGCTCCGCACCAGCCAGCTCAATGTCGGCGGCAACATGGACTTTTACAACATGCTGGAACGGGCCCGCCTGGAATCCAAGAAAATCTCCAAGACCAACGCCGTCACCAGCCAGCTTGATTACGACATGGGTAAGGGCAACGTTCATATCGGCCCTTCCGACTATGTCGAATGGCTGACCGACCGCAAGTGGGCGTACATACGCCTCGAAGGGCAAACCTTCGGCGATGTCCCTCTCAATGTCGAAATGAAAATGGAAGTCTGGGACAGCCCCAACTCCGCCGGCGTGGTTATCGATGCCGTCCGCTGCTGCAAGCTGGCCCTTGATAACGGACTTTCCGGAGCCCTGATCGCTCCCTCGTCCTATTTCAAAAAATCTCCGCCGGTGCAGTTTACCGACGATGAGGCCCGCAAGATGACCGAGGAGTTCATCGTCAAGTACGGCTGGAAACAAGCCAGGAAAACCGGGCGCAAACTGACCATGAAAGGGAAAACCGAATCCGCCCCGACCGCGGCCCGCAAGGCTGTCGTCGAAGCGGTCGCCAAAAAGACCCGCACCTCCAAGAGGAAAACCCTTCTGAAAAAGTAGTTTGCGAATAGCGACGAATTGCCTAAATTGGGGCGGACTTTAACGAGGTTCGCCCCTTTTTTTTATGAAGCGAAAAGGACTATTCATCACGTTCGAAGGAATCGACGGTTCCGGCAAATCGACCCAGCTGAAACTGACCGAGACATATCTGAAAAAGCAGGGCCGCGACCTGCTTATTCTCCGCGAACCCGGTTCCACCCCGCTCTCGGAACGGATCCGCAGTATCCTTCTGGATAAACGACTGAACATCAACCCGGTTTCGGAACTGCTCTTGTACGTTGCCGCCCGCGCCGAACTGGTGGAACGGAGTATCAAGCCCGCCTTGAATGCCGGAAAAATCGTCCTCTGCGACCGCTTCTATGACTCCACCATCGCCTATCAGGGGTACGGACGTATGCTCGATATCGAACAGGTTAAAAAGATCAATCGTCTGGCTGTCGGGGACTGCAAACCTGATCTGACCTTCGTGGTCGACCTAACTTACGCCGCCTCCCTCAAACGACGTAAAGCGGTTTCCGACCGCCTCGAAGCGGAATCGAAAGCGTTCTTTAACCGGGTCCGCCAGGGCTTCCTGGCCATCGCCGCAAAGGAACCCGGAAGAGTAAAACTGCTCGACGGCAAACAAAGCCCCGATAAAATTTTCGAAACAGTGAGCACATGGCTGCAGAAGAAACTCAACACATCCGCCCCGAAGGAATAGAGGAACTCGACCGCAAATCCCTCAAGTGGGGGATTCTCCTTTTCTTCGTCCTTATCCTGCAGGTTTCGCTGTCGGGATGGTACGTCGTCTCCGATAAACAGGTGTACTATTCCATTCAATTAATGTATGCCATGGAATACATCGACGTCTTTTATCCCGATGAATTCGATAAGGCAAAAATGATGAGCCACGCCCGCCGGGCCGTCCTCGATGAACTCGACCGCTTCAGCGGCTACATCGAGCCGAAAGAGATGAACCTGATCAGGGAGGAATTCTCCGGCTCGTACGGAGGCATCGGCATCACCATCATACAACACGATTCCGGCCTGCTGATTACTTCCGTCCGTGACGACGGCCCCGCCGGAAAGGCCGGATTGCACACCGGAGATATCATCATCGGTGCCGATTCCGTCAATCTCTCGGATTTCGACGCTCACGACGCCACCTTCGTTTTACGCGGGCCCGAGGGAAGCAAAGTTGAAATAAAGGTCGTCCGCGATATGTACGATACCCTGAAATACGAAATGACCCGGCAGAACCTGCCGTTGATACATATCCCGTACGCCGGTCTGACCGCGCAGAAAAATCTTTACATCCGGCTGACCGACTTCGAAGCCGGAGCCTCCGCCGGTATCGCCCAAACACTCGATACTCTGTTCCTTCCCCATAAAGATTCCATCGGCGGCATCATCCTCGATCTCCGGGGCAACCCCGGCGGCCTTCTGAACGAAGCCATTACCATCGCCGACCTCTTCCTCGAACCAGGTACATTAATTGTGGGGACCAAAGGACGTTCCCGCTGGGTCAATGAAGAAAGCCGCTCCATTACCATCGATATCACCGAAGGCAAGCCGCTGGTATTGCTGGTTGATAAATTTTCCGCCTCGGCGTCGGAAATCATCGCCGGTTCCCTGAAGTACGCCGGACGGGCTGTCCTGGTCGGAGATACCACGTTCGGCAAAGGATTGGTGCAGGAGTACAAGGGATTCACCGACGGTTCCGGCATGCGCCTGACCCGTTCCCGGTACTATTTCGAAGGCAATAAATTCATCAACGACCCGAATGCCGAAATAATCGACAGCGCCGCCGGTATCCCTCCCGACTATTACGTGGACTTCCCCAATGATGACCCCTTCATTCGGGAACTGGAAAACACCTTTCTTCTGCGCGAATTCGCCGTTCTGCATGCCGAAGACATTACCCGCTATTCCCCCTTCGTTGAAAAATCCCCCGACTGGCTGGAGCAGTTTAAGCGGTACGCACATGACAACGGCTTTCATTACGCCTCGAAAACCACCATGATGGCCGCCATCACCCGCAGCATGATCGCCTTCGAAGGATACTCCGACAAAACCTTCCGCACTATCGATGGCATTTTGAAAAAATCGCAGGAACAGGACAGAAATCTCATCGACGATTACAGCGACTACATCAGGCAGCGGCTCTTTCAGATAGCTCTTGAAAATACTGAAGGCACTCACGAAAGCTATCGCCTGGCCGTTCTTCCTTACCGCAAGGATATTGTTCTTGCCGAGAAAATCATCGAGGAGAAGAAACGCTGAATCCTCTCATCCTGATATTGGGCGCCGTCGTAGCCGGAATTGCGGGAGGATTCCTCGGGCTCGGCGGCGGGATAGTCCTGGTCCCTTTCCTGACCACCATTTTCGGAATGCCGATGCACCAGGCTGTGGCCCTCTCACTCGCCTCAATTATGGCACAGTCGATCGTTTCCTCGAACAATTACATGAAGAAGGGGATGGTCGACTTCCGGCTGGTAACCCCGCTCTGTATCTTCTCGTCCCTCGGAGCCATCCTCGGAAGCAACATCATCGAATTTATTCCCGGAAATTATTTGAAAATCATCTTCGCGGTCGCTTTGACCTACACTGCCGTCACCATCGTCCGCAAAAGCGAGTCAACCCGCGAACGTGAAGCCGCCGATCCCGACCCGGGACTGCTGGCGGTTTCATTGATTGCATTTCTGGCGGGGATATTTTCCGCCATTCTCGGAGTCGGCGGAGGAATCATCGTCGTTCCCGCCGTCTACCTGCTATTCAATTACGATATGGGGACCGCCCGGGGGAGTTCGGCGTTCATGATCGGGATAACTGCCACCGCCGGTTCTGTCGTTTACCTGATTAACGGCGCTCTTCATCTCGATTCGGCAGGCCCGGTGATTATCGGGCTTATCATCGGAGGGTGGATCGGTTCCTGGCTGGGAACACGGGCAAAATCGATTGTCGTCCGCTATATCTTCGCGGTTGCCATGGTCTACCTCGCAACCAGAATGTTTTTAGAGGGAATTAAATAAATGGCGCAGTTCGAAAGCGATCAAAACATCCTGAACATACAACGATATATCCTGATTGTCGTTATCGCGACCCTGGCGGTATCGATTATTTTGGGATACGTCAAACCCTTGTATGAAGACTACTTCAGTTACGCCGCGGTGGTACTGTTGATTATCGCCGCCCCCATCCGGATTATCGCGGTTGCGAAGTATTTCAAGAAAAAAGGGAACCGCCGCTATCAAATGCTGTCATATACCGTGATACTGATAATTATCCTGACTGCGCTGGTCCGGGCGATTCTATGATCGAACTGAAAAATACCGTAATATTCAGCGACTTCGACGGCACCTTCTCCGAAAAAGACATTGGCCACCGCCTCTACAAACACTTTTCCGGCGGCAAGAATCTCGAAATAGTTAATAAATGGAAAAAGGGGGAAATCTCTTCCCGCGCCTGCCTGCTCAGCGAAGCCGAACTTATTTCGCTTACGCTGGAAGAATTATACCGCTATCTCGATCAATTCCCTCTGCGAAAAGGGGCGGAACGTTTCTACCAGGAAGTAAAAAACGCCCAAATTCCCTTTTATATCGTATCCGACGGCTGCGACCTCTATATCGACTATGTCCTCCGGCGTTTTGGCCTGAGCGAAATTAAATATCTAACCAACCGCGGGAGAATCGAAAACGGCCGCCTGATCCTGGAATTCCCTTACGACAACGACGGCTGCGAACGCTGCGGAACCTGCAAAGGGGTAAGGATGCGCGAAATCCTCAAGAGCTTTCCCGTTCGCCCCAGGGCGGTTTTCATCGGCGACGGTTTATCCGATATTTGCGCCCTCCCGGAAGCAGATTTGATATTTGCCCGGGGGGATTTGCTGAGATTTTGCCGACAACATAATTACGAGGCTATTGAATATCGGGACTTTTTTGATATATTGAAATATCTGGAAAATCTTAAAAACGGAATTTGATTTCGCCCGATAAAAAAACCGGGCAAGCGGAGTAAAAAATGAAAGCGATTATAATGGCCGGCGGATTCGGGACCCGCCTGCGGCCTCTCACCATTAATATTCCCAAGCCGATGGTCCCCATCGGAAATATCCCCATGATGGAACATGTCGTCAACCTCCTCAAACGGCACGGATTCGACGACCTTATTTCACTGCTCTATTTCCAGGCCGACGAAATTAAAAATTACTTCAAGGATGGCCGGCGCTTCGGCGTGAAAATGGAATACCTCCAGCCGTCCGAAGATTACGGCACCGCCGGAGCGGTCCGCTTCGCCGAAGATTTCATTGACGATACCATTTTGGTTATTTCCGGAGATGTCCTGACCGATTTCGACCTCTCGCATGCCTGCGACTGGCATAAACAGAGAAACTCCGATGCCACCATTATGCTGACCCGGGTCGAAAACCCCCTGGCTTACGGAATCGTTATCACCGATGACGACGGCCGTATCGTGCAATTTTTGGAAAAACCCTCATGGGGAGAATCATTCTCGGATACCATCAATACCGGTATCTACTTTTTGGAGCCGCACACCGTTCGTTTGATTCCTCCGCGAACCAATTTCGATTTTTCACAGAACCTGTATCCCCTGATGCTCTCCCGCAAAATGGCCCTGAACGGCCTCATCGCGGAAGGATACTGGAAAGATGTCGGCAACATCGATGAATACATGCGCGCCCACGATGACCTCCTGGCCGGGAAAATTAAGCTGACCCTCGGCTTCGAAGAGCGTCAAATTGACGGCGCCCGCGTCTTTATCGGACGAAACGCCCGCCTCGGCAAGAATCTCAAATTCAACGGTGAAGTCATTATCGGAGATGATGCCATCATCGCCGACGGCGCCTTTCTTGATAACGCCGTAATCGGCCCCCGCACCACCATCGGCCAGGCGGCCCAGATACAGAATACCGTCATCTGGTCCGACTCCTTCGTGGGAGCCGAATCGAGCCTCGAACGCTCCATCGTCGGGACCCGCAGTCGTCTTGGAGACAATGTCGCCCTCCTCGATAACGTCATCGTTTCCGACGATTGCACCATCGGCAATGGCGCTACCGTCAAGGCCAACTGCAAAATCTGGGCGGGGAAATCGGTCGATGACGGCGCTATCCTGTCGACCTCCCTTGTCTGGGGCGAAAAGTGGAACCGTGAATTATTCACCGAATCCAAGGTGACCGGTCTGGCCCTGACCGAACTGACCCCCGAAATGTGCGTGAAACTCGGAGCCGCTTTCGGGGCTTTCCTCGGCCTTAAAAAACAGGTCGTCACTTCCCGTGATGCCTCCGATACTTCGCGTCTCCTCAAGCGTTCCTTCATTTCCGGATTACTCGCGGGAGGCGTCGATTGCGACGACCTTGAAACGCTCCCGATCCCGGTGGTCCGTTACTCCCTGAAAAACGGCAACTATGGGGCCGGGGTCTACTTCCGGCACAATCCCAACGATTACCAGATGATCGATATTATCTTTTTCGACGGCAACGGCCTCGATATGCCGACCGCCAAACTCAAGAAGGTGGAACGGATGTTCTTCGGCGAGGATTTCCGCCGCGCCAACATGGATGAAACCGGCCATCTCGATGCGCCGTTGGGGGTCCTGGAAAACTACCGTGAAAGCTTTATCCGCGCCGTCAACGCCGACCTCTTAAAAAAGGCCGGCTTCAAGGTGGTCATCGACTATTCCAATGGCGGAGCCTCACAGGTCTTCCCGACTAGCTTCACCCAGCTTGGAATCAACGTCGTGGCCCTCAACGCTTATCTCGATCCCCGCAAATTCTCGCGCCATCCCGATGAAATGGCCCAGGCCATCGTTCAGCTTGCGGCCATCGTGAAATCGCTCCATGCCGATATCGGCTTTTTGATTAATCCGGCCGCTGAAAAGCTGACCGTTATCGATGAAAACGGCGACCTCATCGACGATCAACTGCTGCTTTTGATTGTCACCGAGCTCTTCCTCCGCACCCACCCCGCCCGGAGAATCGCCGTTCCGGTCGCAGGCTCGATGGGGGTCGAAGAAATCGCCGGACACTACGGAGTCGAAGTCCTCCGGGTCCGCAATAACCACCTCGCCATGATGGAGGCTTTCAAAACCGGCGGAGTCGACTATGTCGGCGGAACACGGGGCGGATTCCTCTTCCCCGGCTTCAACCTCGGCACCGATGCCGTCCTGGCCGCGGTTTTCATCCTGGAAATGATGGCCAAAATGAAAGTGAAGCTGGGCGAGATGCGCTCTCAGTTCGAAAAATATATCCGGAAAGAAGCCAAGGTCCCCTGCCCCTGGTCCCGCAAGGGCCAGGTCATGCGGAAGTTGATCGAATATACCCGCGAGAAAAACCGCCAGCTCATCGACGGTGTCCGCATCTTCGAAAACGGTGGAGCGGTCCTCGTGGCGCCGGACAACCTTGCGGCGGCCTTTAATATCATGGCTGAATCGGAATCACAGGAAACCGCGGAACGCCTGCTGAATCAATACCGCGAATTGGTGCAGGTCTCGCAGGAATAAAACTCAACTCAAAAAAAAGCGCCGGTGATTTTCTCTTCACCGGCGGCTCTGAACACAGGTAATAAGGTTGGGAAAGCTGCTGCTGCTCTCTCTTCGCTGTCCGCTGTTTGTTACCTTTCTTAGCTCCATTTTATTTTACTTTCTTATCCGGCAAAGGTTCCATTCCCCTCCGGAAAAAACCGGCCGAATATGCAGATTTTCTCCCTTTTTCCGACTACTCAAATAAATCGCCTTGCCAATACGTGATAAGTGCAATAGTTTATCCTTTTCGACCGATCGGATTTCCGATCAATTGTAAACGATTTACCGCCGGAGGTGGCCTATGGATTACTTTAAACGAACCAGGATTTCAAAAATCATCGTTGCCGATGAGGTCCCGGTCAATTCCAATATCCTTGTCATGGGCTGGGTCAGAACCAATCGGCTTTCCAAGAACGTCGCGTTCCTCGAAATCAACGACGGCTCCTGCATGGAAAATATTCAGGCGGTAATCGACGAACCCGAAAGCTACCCTGATCTGAAAGACATCCTTACCGGAGCTTCCGTCCGCGTCGAGGGACAGCTTGTCTCTTCCCCCGCCAAGGGGCAGAAATACGAACTGAAGGTGACCTCTCTGAAAATGTTCGGGCCGGCCGACCAGACTTACCCCCTGCAGAAAAAGCGGCATACCTTCGAATACCTCCGGGAAATCGCCCATCTCCGGATGCGCACCAATACTTTCGGAGCGGTCAACCGAATCCGCTCCAAGATCGCCTATGCCATCCATAAATTTTACCAGGAGCGGGGGTTCTACTATCTCCATACGCCCATGATTACCGCTTCGGATTGCGAAGGGGCCGGCGAATTATTCCGCGTCACTACCCTCAACCTCGATAACCTCCCCCGCAAGGAGGGAGTCATCGACTTCAACGAGGACTTTTTCGGGAGCGAGGCCTACCTTACCGTCTCGGGACAGCTCGAGGCCGAAATCGGAGCCATGGCCCTTGGCGATGTCTACACCTTCGGCCCCACTTTCCGCGCCGAAAATTCCAACACCTCTCGCCACGCCTCCGAATTCTGGATGATCGAACCGGAAATGGCCTTCTGCGATCTCGACGGCAACATGCAGATCGCCGAAGAATTCCTGAAATACCTGTTCCGCTACGCCCTCGAACAATGCTCCGACGACATGGCTTTCTTCAACCAGTGGGTCGACAAAGAGGTCATCAAAACCCTCGAACATGTCGTCAATTCCGAATTCGAGCGGATGCCGTACAGCAAAGCGATTGAAATCCTCGAAAAGGCAGAGCAGAAATTCGATTACCCGGTGGCCTGGGGAACCGATCTCCAATCCGAGCACGAGCGGTACATCACCGAAAAGGTCGTGAAGCGCCCCGTAATCGTCTACGACTACCCCAAGAAAATCAAAGCCTTCTACATGCGGGTCAACGACGATCAAAAGACGGTCGGAGCGATGGATGTCCTGGTCCCCAAAATCGGCGAAATCATCGGAGGCTCCCAGCGCGAAGAACGGTACGAGGTCCTCGAAGCCCATATGAAAGAGAAGGGGCTCGATGTCCGTCTGTATGACTGGTACTTCGACCTGCGCAAGTACGGAAGCGCCCCACATTCGGGATTCGGCCTCGGTTTCGACCGCTGCCTGATGTATATAACGGGAATGGCGAACATCCGCGATGTCAGCCCCTTCCCCCGCGTCCCCCGCTGGGCCAAATTTTAAAATCGAATCGGTTGCAACGCTCTTCTGGTAGGTCGAAACCTTTATGGTTTCGACATCCATTTTCTCGCAGAGAAAATGTTCGCAATCTCCCCCTTATCGTACGCGGTAGATTTTTAATCTGCCCCTCCTCACCAAACCGCCACCACCCCCCCTTAACGTTTCGCCAAATCGTGCGCGGCAGACATCCTCGTCTGCCGCGAAAAACCAAATTCGAAACCTTTACGGTTTCGACATTCCCCCTCCTTACTAAGGAGGGGGTTAGGGGGTGGTATAATCCAGACACATGGGCAACACAATCTCTGCTTGAGTTCCGAACGAGTTAATTATGTGAACGAGTGAGAAACCTAACTACACGTGCTGTTGCGTCAGTTCCTTAGCGAGGCTTTGCGAGCGTTGAACTGACGCATCTGCCACCTGCAAAAGCCTCCGGCATTTTCTGCTCCCCCTCCTTACTAAGGAGGGGGCTGGGGGGAGATAAAAAAACCATCGATATCCCCATCCACTTTCACCCCTTAATGAAAATCTCACCATTTTTTTCAATTTTCTTGTTGCGAAATCGGGACCTCCGGCCGATATTTTAAGTACACAAGAAAGGAGGTGGTCCAATCGTGAAATATGACCAATGTGAGGTGGCTGCTGTTTAGCGCCAATCCGCCCGTTAACGGTTGGGTTGATGCTAAGCAAATCCCAACAGTTGAACCGGCCTGATGGACGCCTCCTTACGGTGCCATCAGGTTTTTTTATGCCCGAAATCTGTCGTCTACAGGCCCGCATAAACAGATTCACTCCCATCTATTTACCTCTTGATACTTCCTGTTTTATATTAGGAGGTTTCTCACGTCTTTATAGCGGAGCGGATTTATGTTGAATCCAAATAATTATCCAAAATACCGATTTCTATCACTTGCTTCAGCAGTAAGTAGGTCAAAACCCCTGATATTATGAAAAGGCCGAGAACCTTATTATCTTTTGGTTGCAACAATTACCTTAAGACGAAAGGAACTCGGCCATGTCGAAGAGCAATATCTATGTCGGGATTGATTTGCACAAGGAGAAGTTTGATTTTGTGATGCTTTCAGCTTCCGGAGATGTAATTAATCAGGGGACATGTTTGGCGGAGTTGGGCGCGGTTGCGGACTTTGCTTCGTCGCTGACCCGACGCCATCTTATTGTCGTGGAGCCGCTGCAAAACAGTTACTGGTTTATAGACCAGATTCGCCCTTATGCCGGCTCGGTTCATTTGGCACATAGCGGCAAGGTCCGCTTAATTGCGGAATCCCGCTTGAAGAATGATCGCATTGATGCCAAGATATTAGCGGATTTGCTTCGGGTGGGCTATTTGCCTGAGGTATACATCCCTGAGGACGAGATCCGGCAGTGGCGTTTTCTGGTCCAGCATCGAAGACAACTGGTCAAAGACAACACCCGCTTGAAGAATCGCATCTTGGGGATAATCAATCGCGAGGGTTTTACTATCCCAGCCTCGGATCCATTCGGGAAGAAGGGACGGGCACAACTGGATTCCCTTCCTTTATCGGCGCCGCTTCGGGTGTCCGTTGACACGAATCTGGTTACTCTGGATTTGAGTTCAGCCCAACTTAAGGCCGTTGATAAGGAGATTGAACAGATCGTTCAGTCAGACGATATTTCAAAATTGCTTTGTACCATAGATGGCGTTGGCCCTATTACGGCTTTCACAGTTCGTGCTTGCGTCGGAGATATCTCACGGTTCCGCAGCGCTAAGGCTTTTGCCGCTTATACCGGCCTCATTCCCAGTTGCCGTCAATCAGGCGATACCGTCCATAACGGCGGCATCACCAAACAGGGCAATTCCACCCTGCGCTGGGCTCTGGGGCAGTCGGTCACCCACGCCATCAGACGTTCGCCACATCTGAAACGGCTTCACGCCCGCCTCTGTTTTCGCTCCTCCAGCGGGACCGCCAGAACAGCTGTGGCCCACGCTTTAGCACGGATAATATATCATGTCTGGAAGGAAGCCAGACCATTTTACCGTTAGAAACGGTAATATTACTTCCGAACCGGTATTGAGTTGGTGGGCCCGTAAAACCGCGTAGGTGGATGACACCGTACCCCTGATTGGGCGCCGACTCAAGGTAAAAACTCATAGGCTATATGGCCAGTATAGGTGTGTTATAACCGGACGGAAACAAGAAATGAAAAAACAATTGACACCGGCCTTTTCATAGGAGTGGTTTTGACGTGACAATTAAACCATAATGGTTTAATTGTTTCTTCCCCCCGCAATTTCACTACAATTTCAATGGTGAAAATTCACCGCTCCCCTTATGTAGAATGAGGAGCGTTTTATGGTTTGGTTTTTGTTGTCACGCGGGAGGGGAAAAGGTGGCGTTAAGGGGATTTGGCAACGATTTGTGGAGTACGGGCAGATGAGACATCTGCCGCGCACGATAAGGGAAAGCGTCAGGTCACAAATCCGCGCCACGCCAAATCCGCATGGGAATTCAAGACCTGCCGCAACCATTCCGCCACCAACGAACCGGAAGGATAACACACAATGTGTGTCAATTATGAAAAACAAACCCATTTCATGGCACTATCAAATCCCACACCGACTTACGGCCTATCATCCCGAATGCCGCACTACTAAACCACTCGCATTTATTTCTATCGCAACACGTAAGGCAACTCATCCCTTCCGCTTCTCCTCATCGCTTTTATCCGCCCCACGGATTTTTCCCCATAAATTCGAAACCGCATCTGAAACCTTTCCCCCTTTCGATTCGTCTTAACTACGGGACTTTGAAACCCAGGTCAGATTTTCCGCCAAAAACTGAAGAAGGAGTATTGTCATGAAGTGCGCTCGTTGTACTGCCTTTATCTTCTGTACAATCATCGCGGTTATATTCTTCAGCTGCGGCAAGTCGGATCCTGCCGGTCCCAGCCAGAGTTCCATAAATGAAATCTGGTTTGCCGGAGTCGATTCCACCGCGAAATGGGTCGACATCGATGATATGTGCAATATCCGCATCCCGGCCACTAAGCCCAAGGCCGATTCCGTCTGCCAGGCCCGCGGATACAACAAAGCAGCCGGATACGACCCGCTCGACTGCTACGTCGGAGGAGTGAAAGAGACCTTTATGGAATGTGTCGCCTGCACCTATAAAAATTAGCTTGATTTTTGCGACAGTAATTTCGTAATCTGACTTTCGGCTGGCAGGATCTAAGGAAAAAGCCGAATGTCGGATTTTATCAAACTGGGTGTTACAATAATTGCCGTGTTGTTTGTCGGATGCGGTCACGAAAAGCCGCGCCTTGACGGTTACTTCGACGGGCTCGACGGATGTATCGTCGTTTACGATGAATCCGCAGACCAGTATATCCGCTATAACGAGACCCGCGCGTCGACCCGCTTTTCACCCTGTTCGACTTTCAAGATTCCCAACGCCGCCATCGCGCTGGAAACCGGAATCATCCCCGGCAGTGATTTTGTCATCGACTGGAACAGCAACCTTTACCCCAAACAGAACTGGTGGACCGATGACCCCTGGGCTACCTGGGCCCGCTCCCATACCATGAAAAGCGCCATCCAGTACTCCGTCGTCTGGTACTTCAAAGAACTCGCCAGGATGATCGGCGAGCAGCGCTATAACGAATATCTGAAAGTCATGAATTACGGCAGCCGGGACATCTCCGGCGGCCTCACCCAATTCTGGCTTGTCTCCTCGCTTACGATTTCCCCGGATGAACAGGTCGAATTCCTCCGCCGCTTCTACCATAACGATTTCGGCTTCAAACCGGAAAGCATCGACCAGGTCAAAGATGCGATTGTGCTCGAGGATAACGATTCGTATCGTTTAAGCGGCAAAACCGGAACCGGCATGATCGACGATAGGACTATGGGCTGGCTGGTCGGTTATGTCGAAAAGAACAACAACGTGTATTATTATGCCCTGAACATCGAAAGCACCGATTACGATCGCATCCGCTCGTCGCGTCTCGATATCGTAAAAAGCGTCTTTCGTGAGATGGGCGTAATTCCCGCATCGGAAATTTAGATTTTACATGAACGAAAACGAACACAAGCTGACCATGCCGAACCTCCCCCGCAGCACCGCTACTTGCGAAGTCTGCGGCCGGAGTTTTACATATTATGGGAAACGCCGCCCACATACCTGCCACGACGGCGAATGCCGGCATGCCTGGCATTATCGGATAAATCCCGAAACCTGGGCCGGCCACCAGTACGATATTTTTAAATAACGAGGGTTATTCGCCCCGCAGCGCTTCGACCGGGTCGACCCGGGCCGCCCGTGAAGCCGGGTATGATCCGGCCAGTAGAGCGATCAGCACACCGAACGAGAAGGCCAATACGATCAGCCATAATGGCAGGGCAAACGGCTCGAACACCGGAACTCCCTGCTCCCGCATGATATATTTCAAAATCGCCGAGCCGATTCTCGAAACAACCCATCCGACCAGGATACCGACGGTCGCTCCGATTGCACCGATCACTGCCGATTCCATCAGGAACAACCGCTTGATTTCCCCCTCATAAGCCCCCAACGATTTCAGAATTCCGATTTCTTTTCGGCGTTCGATAATCGACATCACCATGGTATTGACGATTCCCAGCGACGCCGTAACCAGAGCAATCAAACCGACCACGGCCAGGCCCAGATTATAGTACATGAAAAACCGCTGTATCTCTTTGAATTGTTCTGCAAAACTGAACGTGCGATAGCCAAAGGATTCGACCGAATCCTTGATTATTTCGTAATTGATGTATGGATCAATATCGAGAGTAACCTGCGGATAGCTTTCGTAATTTTCATCTTCGCCGAAACTGAACAGGTGCCCGCTTTTCATGGCGGCAAATAGACCGGTAGGGTCGCTGCCAACACCGAAACTGCCGTGACTAAGCCGACGCGCGGTTTCTTCGGGAATAATCACTCCGGTGGAGCGAATCCGTCTCCCTCCGGTTGTTTCAAGAACCCCGGTGATGGTCAGAGTATCCGAGATGGTTATCTGATGATTCATAAAACCTTGAATGAAACGTTTGATTCCTTCATTGAATTCCCGTTCCATTATTTTACGACGGTACTCGGTGTTGAACAGGGAATCGAAACGGATTTCCCGAAGTCGTTCAACAATCGGTTCCCCCTCCTGAACGATAATATTAATCAGGGCCGAATCGAGACTGGGAGCTTTCACCGATAGAACCATTACTTTGCCGACAATGTCTTCTCCGTTTTCATACCCGAGTTCGTTCAGGATACTGCTGGTAACCACGGTTTCGTTCGAGGAATCCGAATGAAAATATGCTCCTGCCATAAGATTCGAAAACAGCTTCGTCTTGATTACCTCGGGCGATAGAGAACGAGCCTTGCTGGTAATCAGTGAATCGCCGACGGTAACGGTGACTTCGAATTCATCGAAAGGATAGGCCAGTCTTACCCCCGGAATTTTCCCAAGTTTCTCGAGAGCGTCGCGGTCGAGCAGGGTTGCATTTGTCGAATCGGATTCCTTATTATCATTCGGATAAACGATCATGGTAGTGAAGAGCCCGAATTCTTCGTACTGGTCGCTGACATAACGATAATTTCCGGCGCCGAACGATAGCATGGCGACAAAAGCACCAATCGCAATTACCACTCCGGATATGGTCAGAAAGGCTCGTAATTTCATCCGGCGCAGATTCCCCAGGGATATATCGATCATGTCACGGAAAGTCATCCTGATTCCCCTCCGGCGATTTTACCGTAGTGCATACGGACGGTCCTGCCGGCGATTCTTCCCGCCAGTTCGGTATCGTGAGTAACGATTACAACCGTCAAACCTTCTCCGTTCAATTCTTTGAGAATTTCAGCAATGGCTTCGGAATTTTCTCTATCGAGGTTGCCGGTCGGTTCATCGGCGAAAAGCAATTCCGGTTTTTTCACCAATGCCCGGGCGATGGCGACACGCTGCTGTTCTCCTCCGGATAAATCGGCCGGTTTATGTTCGATTCTGTCTTCCAGTCCGAGGCGTATCAGGATATCCTTTGCGCGTTTTTCCCGATCGTTTCTGGGTATATGATTGAAATACAGAGCCAGCTCGACATTTTTGAGAGCCGATTGATGCTGCAGGAGATTGAACGATTGAAAAATCATTCCCACTTTTTCGGCCCGGTAAGTCGCAAGTTCACGGCGGGATAATTCGTTGAGAATCTTGTTTCGGTAAGTTACTTTGCCGGCAGTTGGTGAATCGAGACCGGCGAGGAGATTCAAGAGGGTAGATTTTCCGGAACCGGAAGCGCCAACCACGGCCACAAATTCGCCGGATTCAATTTGCAGGTTGATATCATCAACAGCCCGGATTTCATGGATTCCCCGACGGTAGTGGCGGCAGAGGCTGGCGGTCCTGAGTATAATATCGCTCATAAACTCGGTTCGACGGTCATTTCGGTTATAGTTACGATTCCGGACGGTTTTGGTTGCGGAGAATTGTCCCACAATTCCCTTGCTAAAACCGCTGTTGCCCCGTAAAATACCGCATTACGAGGATAAAAGCAAATCGCTATGGCAGAGAATAAAGTCAGAATTCTGAAGGGTTTCCGGGATGTTCTTCCGGGGGAAATGCTCGCCCGCGAGGATTTGATCCGGAAGATCAAAGCGGTATACGAATCGTACGGTTTCTCGCCGCTGGCGACTCCGGCCATCGAGCCGATCGAGCTGGTAATGGGGTCGGGTGAAGAGGCCAACAAGCAAATATATACGTTTACAGACCGGGAAGGGTACGAGGTCGGATTGATATACGAGTTGACCGCATCCCTGGCCAGGGTGATTGCCGAGAACCGCGATTTGCCGACTCCGTTCAAGCGGTACCAGATACAGCCGGTCTGGCGGTTCGATAAGCCGGATCCGGGACGGTACCGCGAGTTTATCCAATTCGATATCGATATTGTCGGTTCGAAATCGATGCTGGCCGACGCCGAGATTATCTGCACCATGCATGAAGCCCTGAAAGTGCTGGAGATGGAGCCGTTCGTGATACGGTATTCATCGCGGAAGATCCTCAACGCCCTGATCGATTTCGCGGGTCTTCCGCCGGAGATGGGGCACCCGGTGTTCCGGACGCTCGATAAGTTGGACAAGCAGGGGATCGAGGCGGTCCTGTTGGAGCTGGGGCCGGGGCGGGTCGACCAGTCGGGGGATAAAATCGAGGGGCTGAAGCTGGGCGACGAGGCTATTGCACGGATCGAGCGGTTCCTCAAGATCGAACAGGATGACCGCAGCATGGCGCTGAAATCGCTCAGGGAGCTTTTCGGTGATTTGCCATCCGCTGCCGAAGGGATCACGGAACTCGATGAAGTATCGAGGTACCTCGAGGTCATGAGGGTGCCCGACAGCCGGGCGCGGATCGACGTATCCATAGCGCGGGGGCTCGATTACTACACCGGGCCGGTGTACGAAGCGATTCTGCTGGATGAGAGCGCCGGGCGAATCGGTTCGGTAATGGGGGGAGGACGGTATGACAACACGGTCGGAAAGTACAGCGGGGAGCAGATTCCGGCGACGGGAGCATCGATCGGGGTGGACCGGCTCCTGGCGGCCATGATCCAGATGGGAAAGGCGCAGACGAAACCATCGACTTCGGATGTGATAATTACCGTGATGGACCGGAACCGGATTGCGGAATATATCGGGATTGCACGAGAGATACGCAATGCGGGGTACAACGCCGAGCTGTATGTCGGGAACGCCAAGCAGATCAAGAAGCAGCTCAAGTATGCCGACCGGCAGGAGATCCCGGTAGCGGTGATTGCGGGATCGGACGAGTTCGAGCGAGGGGAAGTATCGATCAAGGATTTACGGAAGATCAAAGAAGAGGATGTCGATATATCCGACCGGCAGGAATGGGTGGAAGTGAAGGTCGGGCAGGTGACGATTCCTCGCAAGGAACTGCTGGCGACAATCAAAAAGATGCTGGGGCGGTAAGGGTTCCGGAAGCGTGTCGATTCAGGCGAATTAATCATACATTGTAAATTTCTCTCGAACGGGGTAAGCGAACGCGAAATCGCGGCAGGACTGGTGGTGCGGGGTTGTCGCTGTAAGTTGATGTCTCCGTGCATAGTGCCATGAAATGGGTTTGTTTTTCATAATTGACATGTCGTTTTTCCCCATTTTTATCCTGTCATTTTCGCCCCCGATTTTGTCATTCCCGCGACGTCGGGAAACTTTTACTTTCAGGCAATGCCAAAACAATAAAGGACACTCCTTCCACATAAGGGGAGCGCCAAATTTTCACCACCGATGTTGTAGCGAAATTGCGGGGGAAGAAATATTTGGCCTTAGTATATTTTAGGTACAGGCCATACCGAATTGCCTTAGGCAGCATTAAAGATCCGAAATGGGCGGGTTATAGGGTTTACTTTACTAAAAAATAACGGCGGGAGCGCAAGAGCTCCCGCCTTATCGATTCCGTTTTTTCTCTTCGAGAAAAAGCATGCCGAAACCATAAAGGTTTCGGCATTCCAGACTAAAGCGCTTGACAATGCGGCGGAGGGCCGCCTTTAAATTTGTAGTTAACCAAATATACTATATCCAGTATATTGACAGCTTCATCACCATTGACATTGGCCGCATCAAGAGGATCGGGTGCGGGACCATTCTTGAATTTGTAATTAATAAGAAATACTATATCAAGGATATTAACGGCACCGTTTTTGTCCAGGTCGCCGCACGACAACAATCCGTACTCGGTGTGCACTTCCTCCGGTGATAGGGCCCGGTTAAATAATTTGACCTCATCAATAAATCCCCAATATCTCAATTCATCCTGTCCCCACCCGAAGAGCATCGGACCGTTGTAACTCGTATTCAGATCGCTGGCCAACGGGGTGCCGGGGAAATTAACGTCCAAGACGCCGTTAAGGTAAATGTTTACAATTCTATTTTTAAAGGTTATGGCGACGTGTTTCCAATCTCCGATATTCAGGTGATCGGAAGTATAGGCGGAATTATAGGCGGCCCCGTTATCGTAGGCAAAATCTATGCGTCCTTCCCAGTCGACCCGCATTTTCCAATTAGCCGCTCCATCATAAGCAGTCTGTCGTTTTGCTATTGGTTCGAAGTAAAATCCTTCCGGTGGATACTGCGTCAGTTTCAATAAACCCATTACGGTAAGCTCGGGGGGCCGTAAAATGGAATGATCATTAACCACGACGCGGTCATCGAAGCCATCGAATTGGAGAGCATATCCGGATTGACCGGTAACCCAAACCGGACCGTTGATTAAGGACCCGTGATTGGAGAATCCGCTTGAATCCAAGGCTATAGTACCCTGACCTTCATTCAGCTTCCAATAACCGTTAACCCACTGGTAGGGATCGCAGACATCGCCTTTACCATCTCCGTCCTGGTCACTCTGGTCGGGATTACTGATGTCAGGGCAGTTATCCAGCGAACAATATGACGCCGGATATCCGGGATTACCGTATCCGTCTCCATCGGTGTCGGTGCAATTATCACAGGCGTCGCCAATGTCGTCGGAATCAGCATCTTCCTGGCCGGGATTGGAAATTAAAGGGCAGTTGTCCTCTTCATCAAGAATAGCATCGCCATCGGTATCTCCAAAAGGATGGTTCAGCATATATTGTTTAGCCTTATCGATTGTTTGCAGGAATTTAATCGGATAAGGTGCCTGGCCATTATCCTGGTATTCGGAAGCGATTAAAGTCAGGAAGAGAAGTGTATCCCCAACGCCGATGTCATATTGTCCATAGATTGCCCCGATGAAAAGATCCATGAATGCCGAATCGGGGTTTCCGTTGGGATCGACAAACGCGGTGTAACCGCCGCAACCGCCGTCGATTTTTTGCTGATAAAGAGAATCGTAGCGAATATGACCTCCAGCCAAGAAAGTGGATAATTTCCAGGTAAAGGTGCACTGCAGATTATTATTTATGCTCCAAGAATGTGATGGGTAATGGTAATATCTTTGGTGAATAAAGGACATTCCGCCGAATCTTTTATCCGCATCGGCGCAATCATTTTGGCCGCTACAAAAAGTATCCGGCTCTGCAGTTTCCCAACCGAACTGATAAATCAATTTTCGGGAAGCATCAAACCAGGAGCCGTTATTAACCATGGAATCAGAGGGAATATCCCAATCTTCGAGCTGTCCGATAAAAATGCCGTGAAGCTGCGCCCCCGAGATGTTGTATACCTTTAATTGCCGGCCAATGAAATTGGAGGTATCGTTGCTTTTCGATACAAAGTATTGGCATTCCAAGGCCATGGTCGAATCTGCAGTATAAAAAACTCCGGAACTAATTAGTTTATAGTAAGGATTTTCGACGACTTGAATGATCGAATTTTGCGGACGAAAACCATCCTTCTGTTCACTAACCGGATGGCGAGAAAGCCAATTCTGGTCATGGATATAAGCAAAGACAAGTGTATCGGTGCCGGTATCTCGGAGAATAAAGGGGGAGGCGTCGTACAAATAAGTTTCGGAACGATTATGAGGGCCGTGATAGCAATCATCGCATTCGATACTGCCATTAAAATTCATATGTCCCAGAGTATCTACCAGGCCCAATCCTATCCCGCCGGCATTGTTAATAACCAGCGAAATGGAGTTGGTATACAGAGTATCACTCTGCGGAATCTGGACGGTATCAGCGACGATGAAATCGACCGGGAATTTGGTGGTCCGTGAACCTTCCCAGGTGATGGTGACAAATCCTTTCAAAAGGGCCGGGGAGTTCCAATGGCTGATAACGCCGCTGTTGTTGACAGTAATCGTGACAATACCGAAGTTGTTCGGTACCTGTTCGATAATCGAGGTCGGGAAGGATCCGATGCCGAGCCATCCGGTCGTCGGACCTTCGGTTTCGGTCGCAATGATGCTGTTGATGGTCAGCGTAGCGTTACCGATGTTGTACAGCGTAACATCGTACGGCGCGGGGACACCGGGCTTACCCCAGGCGGGCGGGAATATTCCGAGCGGGTCGATGGCGAGAATCGGCTGGGCCACCGGTTCAACGCACGGAACGCGGAACCACTTAAACGGGTTGACCGTCCAGCCTCCTTCACCCTGAATGACACCACCGGGGTTAAGGTCGTCGACATAAGTGACATCAAGATAATAATCGGTAGAGGTATAGGTCCAGGAAGGATGCTGAACGACGACGGCATCGCTGAAGTCATCGAGAACGTCAGTCTGCATACCGTAACGAGCGGTGGAATGCCAGAAATGGGAATGGCACTGGTTGGCACCGCCGAGAGTATCGCATCGCGGGGTGGGAGCGGTCAGGGGGCGGGCGGGATCCCAGTTCAAACCGCCGTTATTCATGGTCGAAACCGAGAAGTACAACTGCCCATTGGCCGAGCCCATGTAATCGCCTCGTGACCAGTTGCGTTCATTGCAGTTATCCCAGACGCCGTTGTCGAGGTCCTGGAATTGCGAGAAGACGGTGTAGAGTTTATCGTCGCATTGCGAGAGCATCGGCTGGTTGAGACTCATCTGGTGCCAGGCTCCGCCTATACAGGTGGTATCGTCGGTGAGATCGTCTTCGGTGATCCAATCCCGGGTACCGTCTTTAATGATAGTGACGTAGTCCTTTTCATTCGGGTCGCCAAGATATTCATCCGACCAGTGGAGGATACGGCTGGCAAACGGGAAGCCGGGCCACTGCCACTCGGTAGCGTGGGCTCCTGATAACCCTTGTTCGAGTTGACCAGTGGGTCGGGCGGCCCAGACGACATGAAGACGGCCATCGGTATCGATAAGACCGCTCATATCGCCAAGGATAACGAAGCCGCCAACCGTAGAGTCGGTCTGCGAAATATTGTGCACAGCGCCCCAGTTGTCACCGGCATCGGTCGAAATCATGCAATAGACATCATTCTGGTTCTGTTCGATTAGAAGGGACAGGGCTCCCGGAGTAGTCGAGTTGGTTCCGCCCGGAACATCCGGCCAGTGCGCTGCCCAGACAATCGCGGTTTTATCCGGATTGGGAGCGGATTCGGGGGCGATTTCCACGACGTAAGAGACGGTCGGAATGGTATCGATAGTGAAACCGGTCCATTCCACGCTCGGGTTGTACGGATCAACCGGACCTACCCGGCGGAAATATCTAATCTGCGAGCAATCGCTATAATCATCATGTTCACGGGCGACAATATGAATTACGGTATCGCCGCCAGTAGCAATCTGGGCGCTGACATACGGCCAGATGAATTCGCCGGTAGAGCTGCCGGTCAGGAGTTCGTCGGGAACATCCTGCTGGTAGTTAGCAAAGTTGCCCAGTCCCGGGGCAAAATCGGGCCAGATGGTCGGAAGATAATTGAGCTCGCCGCCGGCGCCGCCGGTAAGGTCGAAGTGGTTGTAGACAATCCCACGGCCAAGGCCAGTGGGGCCAGCCGGAAGAACGTCGACACCGACATAGCCGGAGCGTTCGGAGGTAACGTGAATGCCCAGACCGCCGAGTAGTGCGGTCCTGGACCACTTGAACGAAGCCGGAGGCAGATCGGTCTGCCAAAGCTGATAAGCGGTCATGCGATAAGTTCCGGGACCTTCAACGTTGTTGTTCTTTTTCATCCAGTCGAAATGGATGCGGTGATCTCCACGCCAGGCGACCTGGCGAGTCATACGGGAATTGTGTTGGTAGTCGTAGGTGGTGAAACCCATAAACACCCCGGCGGCCGCCTGCGGTAATATGGTCCCGCCGCGTTCATTCGTGCTGGCGGTGAAATGGTCCCCTTCGGAGTCATCGGCGTTGCCTTCCTCGCCGGAGACCTTGTAGTGGATCTGATCGGCGCCGATTAATTTGCTTTTCAGCGTGGTGTATTTAAGGTTGGGGGGGATGTGGGGGGTGGTTTTGGAGTCGTTTAAGCCTGATGCGAGCGAATACAGCAAAATAACGGTGAAGAATGAAGTTATGAGGGCCTTTCCAAGTACATGCAATCCCTTCATATGCCTCTCCTGGCGAAAAGATTATAGATATGACCCGCGAACTGCCTTACAACGATGCGTTTGAGAATGCCTTACGTAATTAAATATAATCCAAGGTTGAATAAAGTCAAATTTTTATGCGGGGTAGCGTTAAGAGAGGGGGATGGCAATTCGTGGAGAACGGGCAGATTAAAAATCTGCCGCGCACATTATGGCGTCAGTTCAACGCTCGCGGGGCCTCGCTAAGGAACTGACACAACTGCAAGGGGAAGATTGCGACGTCGTCCCGAGGGGAGAAGATTGTGGCGGGACTCCTCGCAATGACGTGGTCGAAAAAGCGTCAGGTCATCCTTCGAGGCTCAGGACACGGGGCGCAATTTCGGTCTATCCCATATCCATCAGCCGAAATCAAGACCTGACGCAACCGTTATGAGGGGCCGGGTGTCGGGTTTCGCACTCGTTCCGCAGGCGGAACTCGTTCGGAACACCGACCTACGATTCTCAAATTTCCCCGGGGAGTAAATGCCGGCGGGAGACATGGCGTATGCCCAAGGCTGCATATAAAAAGACCGGGGGATGGGTCCTCCGGTCTTAGGTCAAGGGGCGTATGAGAGCTCTCAGACTAACCGGGAATTTTCGCGTAATTTAAGAAAACTGCGGTTTTCCATACGGGATATCCCGGCATCGTTAACTGAAAAATTTTTGCCTATCGGCAGTTATGGACGATTTCCTGTCAGGGAATTCCCCCTTAAAGCAGACAAATCCTTGGAAATTATGGATTTCGGCTTTGTCCTTTGCAGAAGTCAGCGCCTTACTCACATTTCAATCCCCATCCGGTGAAGGATGGTGCTCGGGGATATCTAAATGTACAGACGACTCCCCGTTTTGTCAAGGCTGAAGTCGGGCGGTCCGCAGAAGCTGCGTTTTATGTAAGGCGGAATATTAAACATTTGAAAATAATTGCTGACAAAAGGTTAAAATCTTATATTGTCGTCCAATCGAAAATAAACCTTTTGGGAAAAACGGGAGAGTTCCGTATCAAGGGGTATAATCGGAAAGCGGCCTAATAAGAGCATGGACAATGCCGATAAAATAGGGACGAAACGCCCGATACCGAAATAAGTTACGGCGGAAAAACATACTCATACTCGAGGTGGAAATAAAATGCAGAAGAATCTGACACAGAAAATCAAGGATCGTACGGCGCAGATCGGGATTATCGGACTCGGTTACGTGGGACTTCCCTTGGCCGTGGAATATGCCGAAGCCGGTTATAAAGTGACCGGCCTTGATATCAACAAAGAAAAGATAAAGTTGATCAATGCCGGGAAATCGTATATCGACGATATTTCGGACGCCAAGGTTCAGCCTCTGGTTAAGGACGGGCGGCTGGTAGCGACCGACAATCCGGAGGCGATTAAGCATCTTGACACGATATCGATCTGTGTGCCGACGCCGCTTTCCAAGACCAAAGATCCGGATATCAGCTATATCCTGGCGGCGGTGGAATGGATCAAGCAGTATCTTCACAAGGATATGTTGATAATTCTGGAATCGACGACTTATCCGGGGACGACCGAGGACATGATTTTGCCGCTTCTTGAGGACAATGGCTTGAAGGTCGGGAAGGATTTCTACCTGGCTTTTTCTCCGGAGCGGGTCGATCCCGGCAATGCGAATTATCAGACGAAGAACACTCCGCGGGTGGTCGGCGGCATTACCAAGAATTGCACTAAAATAGCCAAGTTCTTTTATGAGCAGGCGATCAGCAATGTGATCGCGGTTTCTTCGACCAAGGCGGCCGAGATGGTGAAATTACTGGAAAACACTTTCCGTTCGGTCAATATCGGGCTGGTCAACGAAGTGGCCCTGATGTGCGACCGGCTGGGGGTGAATGTCTGGGAGATTATCGATGCCGCGGCGAGCAAGCCGTTCGGGTTCATGCCGTTTTATCCCGGCCCGGGACTGGGAGGGCATTGTATCCCGATCGATCCGCATTACCTGTCGTGGAAATTGAAGAGTTTGAATTATTATGCCCGGTTTATCGAGCTGGCGGGAGATATTAATTCTCACATGCCGGAATATGTCGTGATGCGGGTGCAGAGGATTCTGAATCACATGGGCAAATCGGTCAACAAATCCAAAATTCTGGTGCTTGGCGTGGCTTACAAGAAGGATATCCAGGACACGCGGGAATCTCCGGCACTGGATGTCATCAAGCTTTTGGAAGAAGAGGGTGCGAAGATCACTTATAATGACCCTTATGTTCCGGTGATAAAGTGGAATGATAGTGCCCACAAGTCGCAGAAGCTGACTCCGGCGCTGGTACAGAAAGCGGACCTGGTGGTGATTTTGACCAACCACACGGCTTACAATTATGAGATGATTGTGGGCAACGCCAGAGCGGTTTTCGATACTCGCAACGCGGCGGCGAAAATCACCAAAGGGCGCGACAAGATAACCTTGCTTTAAATTAAGACCCGTTCCCCCGTAAGATAAAGCGGCGGGCCGGATTACCGGCCCGCCTTTTTCGTTTTGAGTCGAATGCGTTCATTTTCGGGCGGGCATTAACTTCCAATTAACTCAAAAGAATATGGGGGGTTATGCCGATAAACAGACCGATGGCCTGTGAAAGGTCAAAACGCGAGGAATTCCATGGTTAGCGATAAATCGGCTCAAGAAATCAGTCAGCTCTTAAGCGAGTTTATCCGGATTATCAAGATTGTTTCGGTGTACCCCGAGGGCAATCCACTTCCTACTAAACTGAAGGAGTCGTTCTGCGACCGTTTCGCGGATTTGATTCGCGATTGGGGGACGATTACTCTTCGGATACAGCGGGATGAAGTTTTGTACAAGGGGGAACGGGTTTACAATGACCGCAATTCCGAGGACAAGCTGGCCGGATTATTCTATAAGGCCGGGATCAAGGAGCTGACTTTTACGCGGGAGTTCGATTTCAACGAGGGGACCCTGCTGTTCCGGGTGATGAAGGCATACATGAACCGCGAGGCGGGATCATCGGATCTGGTGGCCCTGCTCTGGGAAGCGAATATCGCCGGGTTCGGATATACCACCCTGGAAGATGTCATGCTGAGTGAGTATGATGAAGGGATGGTGGAATCGATCCGCAGCCAGGGGGACAGTTTCGTTCGCGAAGTAGAGGAAGGGACAAAGGGGGGCGGTTTCAGCTACACCGACCTGTTCGATCAGAGTGCCGTTGAATTGCATGACGATACCGGCGAGGTTGTCCTGAGCCGCGAGGATTTACTTGCGGAGCAGAAGATGGGACTGGCGCCGGCTCCTCCGCGGGGGCCGAGACTTCCGGAAGTGGACACCGCCCGGATAGTGCGGGAGGCGTTCAAGCTCGACAAAGACGACCTGGCGCGGATGGAAGAGATCGTGCGGGCCGACACGGAATTCAATATGTATGAGGCCGCCGGGTACCTGATGAGCGAGATTTTGTGGCAGCAGAAGGATTTCCCCGATTTCAACGAGACTGCGACAGTAGTGGAAAAGCTCCAGACGGAATTTATCCGCGCGGGGAAATTAAAACAGGCGGCGGAGCTATTGGTGACGCTGAAAGACCTTTCGGTCCACCTGAAAGATAAACGTCCCAAATGGGTGGAACGGATCAACCAGGCGGTAGCGGTAGCGGGAGGCCGGGAACGGCTGTCGCACCTGGCCCAAGCCTTAAACGAAGATATTTCCATTTCACCTTCGGAACTGGGGAGTTATCTGTCGGTATTCGGGTGGGAATCGATCCTGGTCATCACCGACCTTCTGGGGGATTTGGAGCATCAGCATCACCGTGAAGCGGTTTGCGATTTCCTTGCCGCGCACGGTAAAGAACATATCGATCTGATCAGTCGAGGGGTGTACGACAAGCGCTGGTACGTGGCGCGGAATGCAGCCTCGGTGCTGGCCCGCATCGGGGGATCGCGGTCGTTCGCGCATCTGGAAAAGGTTTTAAATCATAATGAACCGAGGGTACGTCAGGAGGTAGTTCACCGTCTGGCGAAAAAGAACGATTCGGACAGCATGAATTTCCTGGCGCAGATGATCTGGGATCGTGAGGAGACGGTCAGCCGGGAGGCGATCGAGGCGCTTTTGGTATTCGAATCCAACGACAAATTCGACGCTATCACGGGTATCATCGATGACGACCGCTTTGCCACGCTCAAGGAGGAATTCCAGGAGGCGTTCATCGCGGCATTTTCGCGGCTTGGCGGAAAGAGCGCGGTGGAATACCTGGTCAAGCTCTCTTCCTGCGGTTCAATTTTCACGACACAGGCTCAGGAGTTTTGTCAGAGGGCGGCGTTCCGGGCGCTGGGAGTAAACAGTTCGGAGGAGGCCCGCAGGGCATTGGAAAAAACGGCCAAGTCGTGGAAGAAGAAGCCCCGTGCCATGGCGCAGGAGGCTCTGGCGGAATGGCATAAGAACAACCGGGGGAAACATGAGTGATATGATGGAAAGAGAAACCAGATTATCGCTGGCCGGGTACGAAGAACACTGCTTTATCAATCAGTTCTTCGCCCTGTTCCGGATAGCCCGGGTGTACGAACCGAACAACGACGCCTACCTGGGGCAGTCTTCCCGTTTCTACGATCAGTTCCGGCGGCTGGTGGACCGGTCATCCGAGATATCGATCAAGCTTATCGACGGGCGGGTGATGATAAACGGCCATTTGATTAAGTTCGACAACGACGGACTGGTCGGCGCGACATACGTTATCGACAGCTGGAGGATCCTCGGTATCGGCGGTGTGGTCATGACGAGTTCGCTCGACAACCGCCAGATCGATAAGTTTATTTATCTCGTGGCCAAGCTGAACGTTCATGAAGAAGGACGGGAGGCGGTGGCGCAGCGGCTGGCGGAACTGGGCATCACCGGTATTTCACTTCTGGCGGTCGAAGAAAATAAAGATAACAAGCCGGAGATTCCGGATGATGAACGGAAACGGATGCGGCAATCGGCCCGGATAACATTTTTCCGTTCGATATCTACGGTGCAGGAGGTCATGTCGCAGGCGAAAGAATCGCGGGAGATGGACATATCGAAGGCCCGCCGGGTGGTACATTCCCTGATCGATCTTTTAGCTTTCGATGAGTCGTATCTGTTGCAGCTGACGGCATTGAGGGATTTCGACGAGTACACGTTCGCCCATTCGACCAATATCTGTATTTATGCCCTGACCATGGGCATCCGGCTGGGGCTCGACCGCCAGCGGCTGTCGCACCTCGGTTTCGCGGCGTTGTTCCACGACCTCGGTAAGATCAAGCTCCCGGGGGATTTGATCCGGAAACCGGATACTTTCGATGAAAACGACTGGATCCAGATGCAGCGGCACCCGGAGCTGGGGGTCAAGACCATATTCCGCAACATGGAATTGAATTCTTTCACGGCCCGGGCGGCAGTGACGGCGTACCAGCATCATATCAACGAAGATTTCACGGGTTACCCGATGTTGAGGAAGAAACATTCGACCAATCTCTTTTCCAAAATCGTCTCAATCGCGGATACTTTCGACGCTCTTTCATCGGGACGGGTGTATATGAAAAAACTGATTCCGCACGATGAAATCTTAAGGAAGATGATGTACCAGATGTCGGGGAAATTCGATCCCTTCCTGCTGAAGATGTTCGTCAATATAATCGGGATGTATCCTCCCGGATCGCTGGTGCTGCTTTCCACCAACGAACTGGCACTGGTGGCGCACAATAACCAGCATAATATTTCGCGTCCGAAAGTCCGGTTGATCGGGGACAGTACCGGGCCGTTCAGCCAGTTTACCGATATCGATCTGTCGGAACCTTTGCAGGAGTATCGTAAAATCGAGCGGATGGTCGATCCCAAGCGGTACAACATCGATGCCAAGGCGATTATTCTAATCGACGATTAAAAATTCCAGGCAATTTTAAGAGCGAACGATTCCGGCTTGTCGGCGGGTCCTATTTCCCACGATAATCCTTCATCTCTATTTCGAAAAGCAGGAAACTGGCGCAGGTGAGCGTCTACATAGGCATCGAACATGGATAGAAAAACGGCGGTGCCGAGCATCCAGGAATAGAAGTTTCGTTTATCTTTATAGTCGGAATAGGTATTGTACAGTGTCCCGCGGATGTCGACGCTGTCGGGGTCGACGGCATCGAAAGCGGCTTTGGCATCACGAGTCTTTTTCGCCCAATGCACGATGGCTCCGATAAAGATGGATTCTGAAACAATCGCGATACCGGCCTTGATATAGCTTTTATTGCCGATTTGTCCCAGTCCCGGGACCAGCATGGATTTAAAGAGGGCCACAGTGGGGTTCTGGTAAGGCACCGAATCGAGGGGGAGTTCGGAGTAGGTTCGGGGATTCATCGACACGGCTGGAAACAGGGTATCGGTTTTCGGGGAATCGGCCGTATCCGGCAGAGCGACATTTTCCTGACCGAAGGCAGTACAGGATATTAAAAGTATCGATGAAATCAGGAGTAAAAGGCGGGACAAATCAATTCTTCTCCCCCGTCTTTTTGCAGACACGGATTTTGCTCGGGAATATTTCGATTTCGACCGAGGCATCTTTTATTTCCCAGTTTTCACCATCGAGGTACATTTTGGTTCCGGCGACCGGTGTCACAATAATATTTTTACCCCGATACATGCGAATCTCATCGCCGTAAAGGTATTTTTTCTTGAATATTTTCCTGATGAAGGCCGAAATCAGGGCTTTGCCGGTTTCGGGGTCGAAGATAACTTCGCCGCAGCCGTCCCCTTCGAGCGACATCGGGGCCAGCGGCAGCCCGGCGCTGTTGCGAAGGAGATTGATATTAAGCAGCAACGGGGTGATATCGAATTTGAATTCATCGATGGTGAGCGAGAGCCTCCGCGTTTCCACCGCCGAGGCCGCCTGCGAAGCGAGCCGGGACCAGCCGATCCCGAAAATGGGGATGCGGCGGTCTTTCAGCATATCCTGGATTTGCGGAATCAAACCGAACCCGACCGAACCGATGAAGAATTTATTGCCGGCGACGCCGTAATCGACCTTGACGTGGTTACCGGAGAAAATATGTTCGATGGCATCTACGGGATTCGGGTTTCCCAGAAGAGAATGGTAAATATTATTGAATTTTCCCATGGGGTAAATGCCGAGGGTGCAGAATCTTCGGATGAGATTGCGAGCGGCAAGATTGACGGTGCTGTCGCCTCCGCAGGCAATCAGACCGGCGGGGCGCCGATGGAGAAGCTTTTTAATCTGAAAGATCGCTTCACGGGTAACGGTGGTCTTAATAATATGCCAGTTGGCTTTTTCGCGGGCAAGGCGGGAAACCAGCCGGTCGATATCCTTTTCGGAATAATTGGCGGCCTGGGGATTCACCAGAACGCCGTAAGTGGGGCGGGGCTGCTGGCGCCCTATCTTTTGTCTTCCTTCCTGCATAGGCTGCAAAATATCTCTTTTTGCCCCGGGATGCAATCAGGAAATCATTTACGGAAATATCCGTTGATGGTAATATTCATGTTTCGTTCGCCGGTCTTGCTGCTGAAGGCCTCGACCAGAACAGGAATGCCGTTATCCCTAGTATAGTAAGTGAAAGCCGCGATATCCTGAATGGCTTTCATGACTTTGAAGCATTCATATTCACCGAGCGGTGTGGCGACGAAATCATCGATGCTCACCACGGAATCGACCACATCAACGGCCGCGAACGGTTCTCCCCCGATATTGACCATATTCACCTGGCGATAGCGATAGGTTTCATCGAGGCGATAATCGCGCTGGCGGGCATGCAGCATGGAGCCGATTCCGGTGAAGAGGTCGGGCTCCAGCCTTAACCGTGCCGGAGGGATTTTGGCATAATTCGATATTATAACGAGGTCCCCGTTTTCCACCCTTCCGGTAATATCGATGGATTCGATTCCGAGTTTTTCGGCGGCTTCGGGAGGCAGTAAAAGCAGAGTTTTCGATTCGATTAATTCGAGGGTGGCCGCATAATATTTTTCTACGGTGACGATACGGGTATTCTGCTCTTTCATATCAATGGTCTGAGTAGCCACGAGGCGGGGTTCATCCTGATCGGTGATATGGATCAGCAGTTCATTGTCCGCTTTGCTGAAAGCCGGTAAAAAGGTAACCAGTTCGAAGTGCATAACTTCCGTTTCGCCGGGATTGAGGCCGAGGTACAGGCCTTCGGCTTTAGAAATGCCCGGTAAAAGGGACTGACAGAAAAGGAAAAGGCAGAGATATAATCTTTTTGTTTTCATAGTTTAAACCTATCCTGGTCTCCGACAGGGAATTTATGGCAGATTTTTAATCCAGGCCATTAAAAAATCTTTATGGGCCGGGGAATAATCGGCCATCCCGATCAGCCTGGAATTTTTAAGGCCAACCAGAATATCGCCATAATAGTTATCGGAAAAGACAAACGCGAATCCCTGATCGAAGGGAAATTCTTTGGGGGCGGGGCTTTTTGACCTGATTTTATCGGCGTATTCCTGCCATTTCAGGAATTTCCCGCCGCTGGTATCCTCGGCCAGGAACAGCGTAACGGTATCTCCGGCAAAAAGATAATTACAGGAATAGACCTCGCTGAGGAATTTCTGTCCCAGAAACTGCTGGGCATAGAAGTCATCGGTGTTGACTACTTTGGCGCTGTCGGGAAAGAGGGAGAATTCTTCCGGTTTGGAGGCATTCCCGGGGATATTTTGGGCCAGGATTTCGGCGAGGTTGACCATCAGGATGGAGGTTTCCATGGATTCATCGTATCCGAAAAGCCGCATCAGGTATTCTCCTTTGACCAGATTCATCATGCCGGGGGTGGAGAAGCCTTCGATTCCGATATCGAGGATGGTGACATCGCTTTCCGGGCGGAGCTGGCTGTAGAGCCCATAGGCGTGGCGGCTGTCCTTGAAGCGATAGAGGTCGACGGCGATTTCGGTATTTTCGTTTTTGTAATAGGTTGCCGCGACCTGCCGGAAACCATACAGGATGTAGATTTCGGCATCACCGTCGATGTATTCCCAGAGCGATTTGCCGTCATAGACGCTGATTTCGGCAGAACGGGTAAGCCTGGCTTTTTCGACAGCTGCCGGAAGGTACTGCTGGACATCTGAGGTTCCCTTGTTTTTGTCTCCACCGCATGACATCAAAACAATCAGGGTGATTATGGGTAATATCAGGAATATTCTATTGGTCATGGTCATGCTCCTTTTAATCGGTCCTTTAGCCGATACCTTGACGCTGGAGAATTATCTGGTTTTCTTTGGAACGGGATTCTCCGATGGAGGTCACATAAACGGCCGGTTTATCGATAACGGGGCAGGCATATTCGCAGGCGCCGCACCCGGTACAGAGATCGGGATTTATATAGGGTTGCTTAACTTCGACAGGGTTGCCGTTGGAATCGTACACGGTTTCCTCGCGGAGGTAGATCGTTTTGGGCGAAGTCGGGCACCATTCCTCGCAGACGATACAAGGGCGGGCCATGGCCCAGGAGAGGCAGCGGGAACGGTCGATGAAGGCGGTTCCGACGCGGTTGGGAGGGGTATTCTCATCCCCCGCTTTCTCTTTCTGGGTCAGTTGCAGGATCGCTCCGGTCGGGCAGACTTCACCGCAGAGGGTGCAGGTCGGTTCGCAGTACCCGATACGGGGGATCATAATCGGCGACCACATACCCTCGAGGCCGGCCTCGAAGAGGGTCGGATGCAGGGCGTTGTTGGGGCAGACTCGCATACACTGGCCGCAGCGGATACAGCGGGCCAGGAAGTCATCTTCGGGGACTGCTCCGGGAGGACGGATAACGGACGGGTCGGGGTTGACGTTGAAGCCATCGGAGGAGCGGAACAGCGGGAATAATGCCAAGCCGCCGGCTACGGAGGCGATAGTTTTGCGGCGGGTGATGTCGATTTTCTGAGTAGAGGACGGTTTTTGGGGAGCGCCTGCCAATTCGGGGAAGAATTTGAAGGTCAGCGAGTTATTCGGACAGGAATCGAGGCAATTGAGGCAGAGGACGCATTCGGACTGGCGCCATTTTTCCGTGACTTCGGGGCCATCGGCTCCCTGGCAGTGGGCGGCGCATTTCATGCAATTATCGCAGGTGGCGGCGTTTTTTTCAAGGCCGAAGATGGCATAGCGGGAAAAGAGGCCGAGCATAGCTCCGAGGGGGCAAATCCCCCGGCACCAGAAGCGGGTGTAGATGCGGTTCATGACCAGGACGGCCAGGAAAAAAGTCCCGATGGTGATGATGGTATGGAAATGGGCCTTGCGGAAAGTGAGAATAGCCGGGGCAATGGTATCGTAAACCGATTGCGAAAGGGACGACAGCGGCGGAAAGCCGAACGATTTGAAGAATGAGTTGATGCTGTCGGCAGTATGGTGCAGCATTGGGAGAACGACGGTTCCGATGGAGCGGGCCAGAAACGACAGGGGATCGAAGAGGCCGATTTGCAGGACTCCCATGAGGGCGGCTCCGATTAAGATGAAGAATAAGTAGTACTTAATCTTCTGGTAACTTTTATAGCGGTTTGATTCGATTTTCTTAAGTCCGCGGCGGGAGAGGCGTTCGGAGCGGAATTCCGAGAGCCAGTGGTTGAGTGTTCCCAGGGGGCAGACCCAGCCGCAAAAGAATTTTCCGAGGAAAATAGTCGGAATCAGGATAACCAGCGACCAGAGCAGTCCTTTGAAAACGGTACCATTGGCAAGGAAGGTACCCATGGCGGTGAGAGGGCTGAATTCGAGGGCGATCGAAACCGGGTACGGCAGTTGTATGTTCGAGACGTTTTCGGGGGTGAAGTTGACTTCGAAGTTGGTTTTCAATATCAGCCAGAAAAATACCAGGAAAAAGAGGAGCTGTGAAATTCGTCGGAGATTTACGGCGGTTTTGACGGTCATGACAGCAGCTCTTTGTATCCGGCGGCGCGGTAGTCGATTTGTCCCAAACCGCTTTTGGCGGCGAGGGCGATGTGGCCGACGTTTTCGGGCTTGAGGCCGAGGAATTCCGAGGCGCGGGCATCGGCTGCGACCTGGTCGGTGGCGCAGATGACGGAATTTTGTATGGCGACGTCGTTGAGGGAGCCTCCCTGCGGGCCTCCGCGCATAAGGACGCGGGTGGCATCGACGACGGTCAGGGTCGGGGGGCAGAAGACGGCGAGGTCGACGATGGACTGGTCGATCGACTGGTGCAACCGGTTGCGGGGTCCTCCGAGGATGCCGTAGAGATTTTTCATGGCGATAGTACAAGATGAAAGGGAATGCTGTTTGACGATGGGCATATTTATCAGGCGGTCGGTATCGACGAAATATTTCAGGACCGGCCAGGCGGTCAAAATTTCCCCTTTCAGATCGATAGTGATAAAATCTTCATCGGTCGGGAGGATAACATTGGCGCCGGCCCTTTCGGCCGCTTCACGGATGCCGCTGCGGAGGAAACAGCGCCGGGGGTCATTGCAGGAAATATCGGAGACGATGACTGAGGAGGCTCCGGCCGCGAAGCAGAGGCGGACCATTTCTCCGACCAGGACGGGGTTGGTATCGGCGGCCTGAGAGGGAGCGCGATCCCAGCCGACATTGGGCTTGATGGTAACCCTCTCCCCCGGTTTGACGAAGCGTTTTATTCCGCCGAGGGCGTCAAGGGCGCGGTTAAGAGCCGCCGCGTGGTCGACGTTTTCGGCGAGGGCGATTTGGGGGAAGCTGCTATCGGGTGCAATCGAAAAGGAAGTCTTTTTTACAGCCGGGACGCTGTAATGAGCGGTATCGAAATTATGGAAGGCGAATCCGGTGCCGCCGGTTATTGCCGCCAGCGCCAGAGCCTTCCCGGTTTTTTTGATAAAATCCCGCCGCTCCATCTGTCCTCCGAGTAAACTTCAAACAATATATAGCAATACTATGACGGAGGCAAGCCAGAGAAGGACATTGAGCAGAAGCGGGGCATCGGTGAAAAGAATCCGGGTGGGAAATCCCCCCTTGGATTCCTGATGCACCAGGTAAAGGTAGCGGAAAATGCCGTAGACAACGAAGGGGGTGGTCAGAACCATATAGGGCGTATGCAATTTGCTCTGGACCGAAGGAGACACGGTATAGAAAAAGTAGGTTATAACCGCCGAGGCGGTAACGACTCCGATCAGCTGGTCGAGCAGGTAGGAGGAATATTTTTCAAGAATTTTGCGGTGGGGGACGGCTCCTTTTTCGAGGCTGACCAGTTCATGGCGGCGTTTTCCCAACGCGAGAAAGAGGGCAAGAGTGAACGTGGCGATAAGAAGCCAGCTCGAAAAGGGGGCATCGATCGCGACGACACCGGCTTCGGCACGGAGGACAAAGCCGACGGCGATCGACATGACATCGATGATGACGATGTTTTTAAAAGCGAGGCTGTACAGAACACTGAGGATCAAATATCCTGCCGAGACCAGGAAAAGGTCAAGATTAACGCTGTATGAAATGGCCAGCGCTCCGGCGGCGAAAAGTATAACGACTACCACAGCGGTGGCTATCGATAATTGCCCCGAAGCGAGGGGGCGGTTCTTTTTCATGGGATGGAAGCGGTCAATTTTGCGGTCGACGATATCGTTCAGGGCGTATACCGCCGAGGATAAAAGGCAAAAGGCGACGGCGGCAAGAAGCGCTTTAATCTGGAATTCTCTGATGAAGGCATTACCGGAAAAAATAATGCCGGCAAAGACGACTCCGTTTTTGACCCACTGCCAGGGGCGGATCAACTTTATTATTTGCGGGAGCATTGATTAAAGATCGCCAGAAATGGGAAAAAAGACAAGGAATAATCTTCAGAAAGGAAGCGACCGTTCGATCTGCAGGTAGAAATAGTTTATGAAGGCGACGCCTTTGTTTTTGGCGTCATCGACGGAAGAGCGGGAATCGACGGTTACCCTGATGATGGCGGCATCGGTCGGCCGGAAAAAGAGGGCGTTTTTGGCGAGATCGAGTTTCAGGCCGTATTCATCGCGGATGGAACCGGAGCGGGTTTCGAACCAGTAGAACATTACGACCTTTTTGTGCGAATCGGAAATCACGGAGCAGTTCACGATTTTGGATTGGCCGTTTGGAAGCGGGAGCTTGAACGGTTCGATCGTTTCAATGCGCCAGCCTCCGCCGGGAAGGCAATGTTTCGGCGAATGAATCTGGCTGCCGTATTTTTGCGATCCGAAATAGGCGACGAAAAGCTGGTACTGCGAACCATCGACGGCGGCATATCCCCGGTTGCTGGCGAGGTCGGCTTTGAGGACCTCTTCGGTAGCTTCGGATAAGAGGTATTCTTTCCCGTAGTACCGTTCGGTTTGCAGAGGGATAGCGGAAAAGTCGGCGCCGCGATTGGGTTTGGTTTCGGTGAAACGAAGGAGATTGCCGAGGAGACCTCCGAATAAAAGAATCGCCAAAGATACGTACAGCTGTTTTTTCATCGTGCAATCCTCCGGAGAATCCCGCCGAAGATAAAGAGCAGAATAAAGGCGATGACGAAAACCGAGGCTCCCATGATGGAGTGCAGCGGTTCATCGGTGACCTGCACTTCTCCGGCGTAGACCATAACCGAGGTGACGAAGACACGGAAGACATTGCCGATTACGGCAATAGGGATGGTCGACAGAAAGAGCAGGACCTTGGCCCAGAGTTTTTTCTGCGTGATGTAGGCGTAGATGGCTCCGAGAGCCAGAAGCGATACCAGCGAGCGGAGGCCGGAGCAGGCTTCGGCAACTTCCAGAGAATCGTTCGGTAAATGGATGATATTCCCCTGGCGGATTACCGGCATCCCCAGCAAATCGAGCAGGAAGGCGGTCACTTTGCTGGCCAGAAGCTGCATGGGGAAAGTGGCTGAAAAGTAAATGACGTACGGAATCGGTATCATGAACAAGAGAAAGAGAATTTCAAACCAGGTTTTCTTGATGACTGCCGGGCCGAGCAGATAGAGAACCAGGCCGAAGACACTCAGGACCAGCGAAAAGCGGACGGTGAAATATTCGGAAGCGGCATTGCCGATGATAAAGAAACCCATCGCAACGATAAGCAGGGCCAGTCCGAAGTTATTGATACTGAAATTCAGGGAGGCGAGTTCTTTTCGTTTCCGCCAGATAAGGTAGCCGGAAATGAACGGGACCAGGAATCCGTGAGAATAGTTGGCATCTTCGTACCAGTTTATGATCAGATCGATCAGGACCGGCAGATAGATAATGACCAGCGTTCCCGCGATAAGATAGAGGTTTCCCCGTTTTGCTGTGATGGTTCCTTCGTTCATTTATACTCTTTTCGGCAGATAAATACCAAGCCTTGATACGGTTCTCTTTTATATCCTGCGGCAGGATTATTTGACCATCGCCTTTCTTTTAAGTTCAGAGGGCATTTTTTCAATGGCATAGCGGAGGGCGGTCCGTGGCATACGGTCTTTTCGTTGCATGACAAATTCGAAGACTTCTTTACGGTATTTATCGGCGGCGACTTTCAGCATCCATCCGTAACCTTTTTGCACCA